>Ga0074195_1001031_pt1 | contig 44189 bp, 47 predicted proteins | sample EPASupsiteHSE623_FD_64525 | JGI IMG/M metagenome (GOLD analysis project Ga0074195, IMG submission 64525) | Bioremediated contaminated groundwater from EPA Superfund site, New Mexico - Sample HSE6-23 | ecosystem: Environmental > Aquatic > Deep subsurface > Groundwater > Contaminated ...
TTCCAGCGTCATGGCTTAGTTTACGAACGACAGAGCGCAAACGGACGATTCCAGCGCGGTTCAGGCTCATCTTGCGTTAGAAACGCGCATTCCTTCAGGCTCATCTTGCATTGGATAATTCTGCATAGTGCCTCCGGTTCTTGAATCAGGTATACTGTCCTAAAGTGCCCCTATCCCTATTTTCCTATTCCCCAATAACTTTCAAAATTCCCGAACTTATCTCAGGAAGGTGTAAATCTTGTCGCATTGCGGTCATGAGATTTCCTGCAGCCTCCTTCAGTTTGTTTGCATCTTTCCCTTCAAGAGTATCCATAAAGCCGGTCTGACAATTTATAACCTCTTCTGAAGCAATCAAAATATGTTCGCTGCAGCGATGAAAATAACCTGCTCTATTTGTAGTGCCTTTTGAAACAAATTCTAGTGCGGTGTGAGACATTTCTTTGTGAATTGCTTTATATGCGGCTACCTTTGCCCTGTAAATTTCTGCTTGAAGTTCTTGTTTAGCAGAAAACTTCATACTGGCCCACGTAATGGCCATGCCAGATATAGCAGCGAGAAAAGGAACAACTGCTTGCATGTCTTTGAAGATTCTAATAAGCGAAACACCAAGTATGACACCTAATAGGCCACATAAAAACATGCCAAATGCTTGTCGTAACTTAATCATATCTTCTCCCAATTTGATTCAACACCGTTAGCATCTCGGCAGGTATCAGATTGTTGGTACATAGGGTTTGCTGGCCCCAATCCTTGGGGTTTCCCCACTGGTTGCCGGTGAAATCGGTTACGGTGCCGCCGGCTTCTTCTACCAGTAACCGGCCTGCGCTTACGTCCCAGGGGTTTAGGTGGTGTTCCCAGTAGCCGTCGGCGCGGCCGGCGGCTATCCAGGCCATGTCGCGCGCGGCGGAGCCAGAGCGGCGGATGTCGTGGCATATCTTCAGAAATTCGGTTATGAAGGCGCAGTAGAACGCGCCGTTTTCGGCGCGGTCATACGGGAAACCGGTCAGCAGCAGCGAATCCTCCAGCCGCTTCGTTTTCGAGACGTGAATCAGCTTGCCGTTGAGGCGCGCGCCCTTGCCTTTGGCGGCTATGAACATTTCTTCCATAAACGGGTCGTACACTCCGCCGAGAAACGGCTTGCCGTTTTTCACCAGCCCCACCGAGACGCAGGAGGCAGGGAAGCCGTGCGCGTAGTTGGTGGTGCCGTCGAGCGGGTCTATAATCCACAACTTTTCCGCGCCGGTTTCGCGCGCCGCGTTTTCCTCCGCCAGAAAATCGTCCATCGGGAAGTTTTTGCGGATTATGCCCAGCACCAGTTTTTGCGATTCCAAATCCGCGCAGGTCAGCAGGTTCGCGCGGCCTTTTAGCGAATAGGGGATTTTGCGGAAATGTTTTTTGAGTATTTTGCCTGCGCCTTCGAGGCATTGCTTCAGCGTTGAAAGTTCTTTTTCCATAGTTGCAGTCCTTTTTTTCCCGCCGAGGCGTGGGCGCACCAGGGCGCGCTGTCCGGTGCGGCGACCGGCAGTATTTTTCGTATGCCGGTGTAAATTTTAAGCAGCGCGAAAACTTCCGCGCGGTAGAAATCGTCCTTCATCATCGAGCCGTCATAAGCCACGCGCAGCGGGCTTTTCAGCCCCAGTCCGCGCACCGCCCGCGCGGCCTCGCCCGCCAGCTTTATGCGGCCCAGGGTGACGGCTGAAAGCGCGACGGTGCCGCCGAATTTTGCGAGGCTTAAAACGTTGCGCGCGCCGGAGGCGGTTTTGGAAACTTTCGTGCGGTCGAAAGGCGCGGTTTTTCCGGTGAGGATGATGTTATGAACCGAGGCCACGTTGTAGGCCGAGCCTTCGTCGCCGTGTTGCGGGCCGAGGCCGCCGGATTTCAGCGTTTCGCCCTTTGCGTTCATGCCGAAAACGACCGCGCCGGTTCCCGCCAGAACGGCTATCCCCGGCTTGCCCGCGAGAGAGGCTTTAAGCGAGGCTTCCATGTCGGAAACAACCGCGACATGCGCCAGCCGGTTTTTAAGCGCCTTGCGGATAAAATCCTTGTGCCGGGGCTCCGTCCACGCGCCCTTTGTCGCTACAAGGCAGCGCGCCGAACGCGGAACATTTTTATCATCCAGAACCTTGCGGATGAGCGCGGGAAAATCCTCAATCAGCGGCGAGGGATGCCTTTCGCTGAAAACAGTGCGCAATCGCGCATCAAGTCCGCAAAAGCGGACCCATGTCCCCCCTCTGTCTATGCCGATGAAAACGGCGGAATTTGCGTGGGATTTCATAATTTTAAGGCGGATTGACGGCGAACTACAACTTTACCGGGTCTGTTTTTTCCAGTTCCATGTCCACGTGGAGCATGGAATAGCAGTCGTCCTCATTGTAGAGGAGGACTTTTTGCAGCGCCGCGTCGCCCGCGCCCGCAAGCCAGTCCCAGTAATAAACCATCGCGTCCATCGCGCCGACGTCTTTTTGCCGCCAGTTGAAACCATAAACCGGCGCGACGGTTTTTAACGAGAAGCCGGGGCACGGTATGTAAAACGCTTTCCTCACCGATTCTTTCAAATCCACGCAGGCGGACAGCAGCCCCGCTATCCCTTCTTTGAGCGCGGGGTATTTGGCGGCGATATCGCGCAACTGGTTGGCTTCGTATTCCGTCCAGTGATAAAGCACGGCTTTGGACGGGTCGCCCACCCAGGCGATGAATTCGCGGAAAACCCGCTCCTCGTCCTCCGCGCCTTTTGTGAGGAAATAAAAATATTTGGCGGCTTCCTTGTCCCACACGCCTATGAGATAGGTGTGCGGTTTCTGGTTGCTGGAAAGGCTGTCGGAAGTTTCAAAATCGAAATACAGGTTGCGCGCGGCGCGTCTTGGCGGAAAGTGCGTTTTGTCGCGCAGCACGGGCTTGTTATGTTTATAAGCCATCGCGTTGCCGTAAATATCCGCCGCGAAGGGGTCGCCCACCGCTTCGCGCAATTTTTCCAGCCCCGCGTTTGCCGCGTCGTCGAGATTGAGCACTCCCGCGGCGCGCAGTTTGGCGCGGATGTCCCAGCCGAGGCCGGGTATCATCACCAAATCCTTCCTGTCGGCGGCGATTTTGTTGGCGTACTGCCGCCACGGCGGCAGGGCGGCGTTGGGCGGGCGGCAGGTTTCGGGTTGCAGCTTGTTGTCCCGGATATCGCGCCATTTTATGAGGAGATTCTCCAGCTTTTCCTTCCAGTGTTCCTGTATAACCGTGCGTTCGCCGCTTTTGAGGTAAACGCGGATAATCGGGGACTCGTAGCCCTGCACCCCGGTGAGGATGTCGTTCATGAAAGCGGCTTGCAGCGCGTAATGCTCCTTCAAATCGAGCGCCTGCTTGAAAAAAACAAGCTGGTAGTGGTATGAGCCGAAAACGGACTGTCCCTCATTGACCCTTATAAGGAGGCCGGCCCTGCCTAACATCCCTTTCGGCAGATTCCACAGGCACGGGCGGGAGATGGCTTTAACCCCTTCCCGCATCGCCGCCAGCGTGGCGCGGAAGGCGTCCGCGCCGTGGCTTTCGCGCACGGGAGAAATTTCGCTGAATACGGAGGTTATCCATTCGTCGCGGGATTTGGTGTCGTGCTGGCGGCGCATCTGCTCGTAGCGGTTGTTTTCGCTTCGCGCCTGTTCGCGCGGGGCGTGGTAATCGCACCAGACCGTGAACGGGCTGGTCAGCAGAGAATATATCCTGGAGGCGTTGAAATCCTGAGCGCCGTCTGGCTGGCGCTGGGCGGAACAACGGGTGAATAACTCATCTATCATGGTTGACTGTCCGACATGGTTATGATAGCATATTGCAGTTGGATTCCCCATGCCAAAACAACCTACACCGCGGCTGAGCCTGGCGTCGTTTCTGGAGCCGGACAGGATATTTGTCGCCGCGCAGGGCGCTTCCAAAGACGCGGTGATAGCCTGCCTGGCGGGCCTGGTGGCGGCGAAAATCCAGCTCCCCCCCCAAGCATTGGTGCAGCGCATAATGCAGCGCGAAGCCGGCATAAGCACCACGCTAGACACCGGGCTCGCCATTCCCCACGCGCGCCTTGAGGGAATAAAAGATTTCACCGCCGCGCTGGCGGTTTCGCCGGACGGCATAGCGGACCCGGTGCATACCGGCGTGTTTATAAAGGCGGTGTTCCTTTTCGTCTCCCCGTCGGACAGTTCCTGTTTCCAGCGCCACCTGCAACTGCTGGCGGCGCTTTCCTCCGCGTTCCAGCCCGCGTTCATAGAGAAGATTTCGGCCATGTCCGTTCCCGCTGAAATTTTCGCGGCTATCCAAGCGCTCACTTAAATGACACCCGACAAGGCACAGCCCTCCGCGCCGTTCGCCGCGGGTTCGCTAAGGGTGAAGCGGATACTGGTGCTTACCACCGCGATGCTTACCTTCATACCGTTCTGGAAGGCGGGGGCGGTGGTGCTGTGCGATTTCGGCTCCAGCGCGTTCTACGCGGGCGGCATAGCCTTCCAGGCGTTCGGCCCGGCGTTCCCGTGGTATGTGCTGGCGGTGATGCTTTTTTCCGGCGCGATGCTGGCGATTTACGTGGAATCGTGCGCGATGTTCGTGCGCGGCGGCGTATATAAGGTGGTAAAGGAAGGCCTCGGCGGCACGATGGCGAAAATTTCCGTCTCGGCCATCATGTTCGACTATTGCCTGACCGGCCCGATAAGCGCCGTGTCGGCGGGGCATTATCTGGCGGGGCTGCTCAACTCGCTGTTTCCTCTGGCGGGGATGAAATGGACGGTCAGCCCGCCGTTGTTCGCCGTGCTGTTCGCGGCGGTGGTTACGGTGTTTTTCTGGCGCCAGAATATCCGGGGCATAGAGGAGTCAAGCGACACCAGCGCTCATATCGTCGCCTATACCACGGTGGTCAGCCTTGTCCTGCTGGGGTGGTCGGTTTTCGCGTTGACTAAAATACAGTTCACCCTGCCGTCTTTCGACCTGGCCTTCACCGACGAGGCGCTCGGCTGGGCGAAGGGCTGGGGCTGGCTCAGGCCAATCGGCGCGGCGGGGATGCTGATGGCGTTCGGCCACTCCGTGCTGGCGCTGAGCGGCCTTGAGACAATGGCGCAGGTCTACCGCGAGATGGAATCGCCCAAGATGGAGAATCTCAAAAAAACGGCGATTTTCGTTTTCCTCTACGCGCTGGTGTTCACCGGCCTGCTGACGCTGCTTTGCGCGCTGATAATCCCCTCGGGAATGGTCGCCAAATACGCCGACAACATGCTGTCCGGGCTGGCCATGTCGCTGCCGGGGCCGTTATGGGCGCGGCTGCTGATGCAGACGCTCATGGTGGTCGCGGGCGTAGTCATGCTGTCGGGCGCGGTCAACACCTCGCTGGTGGGCGCCAACGGCGTCCTCAACCGCGTGGCCGAGGACGGGGTGCTTACCGGCTGGTACCGCCACCTCCATCCTAAATACGGCACCACCAGCCGGATAATCAACATTGTCGCGCTGACGCAGCTGGCGATTATATTCCTGTGCCGGGGCGATGTTTACCTGCTGGGCGAGGCCTACGCTTTTGGCGTGATGTGGAGCTTTGTTTTCAAGACCGCCGCCCTTTTCGTGCTGCGCTTTCAGGACGCCTCCAAGCGGGAATGGCGCGTGCCGTTCAATCTCTCGGTAGGCGAGCGCGAGATTCCCGTCGGAGTGGGGTTGATATTCGTCTCGCTGCTGCTGGTTTCTTCGATGAATCTCGTGACCAAGAAAGTGGCCACGCTTTCCGGGCTGCTGTTCACCGCCGTTTTCTACGCGATATTCTATTACTCCGAAAAGCGCAACGAGAAAATCGAGGGTTTCGAGCATGGTTCCGCCGAAAACCACGAGGAAAGAATCAACATCCGCCAGGCCCTCAGCATAGAGCAGGCGCTTACCGAGGTTTCCAAGCCGAAGCGCATTCTGGTGGCGGTGCGCAACCCGGAGAACATGCACCATTTCCATAAAATACTGGAGTCCGCCGACGCCGACGATACCGATATTCTGGTGCTGACTTCAAAGGTGGCAAAAGGCCTGCAATTCGGCGCGGAAGCCGCCGCGCCCGGCCCGGAAGAGACCGAGCTTTTCACCAGAGTCATCCTGACTGCGGAAAAATACGGGCAGAGCGTGATACCGCTTTTCGTGCTGTCGAACGACCCGTTTTACGCCATCGCGCAGGTGGCGTACGCCGCGAAGGCGGACCAGATTGTGATGGGCGTCTCAGGCGCGCACGGCGCGGACTCGCAGCTGGAGCGGCTGGTGATGGCGTGGGGCGCGGTCAAGGGCGATGCCGCGTCAGAAAAACCGGTGCTGGCCCGCGTGATATGGGAGGGCCGCGAACTGTCGTTTGAACTGGGTTGATTTATGGCGATCAGACGAATCTGCAAGTATGGCGAGGATATACTTCGCAAAAAGCTGCCGCCGTGCGATTACGCGGCGGTAAAAAAGGGCCTTCCGGCCCTTTTGGAAGACATGTGGGAAACGCTGACCGTTGTGCGCGGGCTGGGGCTTGCCGCCAGCCAGATAGGCGTGCCGCTGCGGCTGGCCGTCCTCATGCTGCCGGACGAAAAAGGCCCGCAGCGCATCGTCGTCATCAATCCCGTCATCGTAAAAGGCGAGGGCAGGATGTTCGAGGAGGAAGGCTGCCTTTCGCTTCCGGGAATGTTCATGCGCGTGCCGCGTTTTAGAAACGTGGTCGTGAACGCGCTCAACGAAAAAGGCGTGGAAATAGAAATCGCCGCCGGCGGCCTCGCCGCAAAAGCTTTCCAGCACGAAGTTGACCACCTCGACGGCAAGCTGTTCATAGACCGGCTGACCGGCCTCGCCAAAATAAAAGCCAAAGCCGAAATAAAAGCCCGCCGCAAGGAATGGCTGGAGATGGACGAATCCAAGCCGCAGCCCGAAGAGCCGGAGGATGATTGATGAAACTGGATTTGAGCAGTTTGGAAAAGGCGGTCTCTTCGCTGGAGCGGGCGTTGAACGTGTCGGCTTCCGGCAAGAATGCCGACGCCGACAGCCGCGAGGTAATCCGCGCCGGCGTTATTCAGAATTTTGAATTCACCTACGAGCTTTGCTGGAAATTCATGAAGCGTTGGCTTGAGGGCAATCTCGGAGCGACTTATGTGGACGGCGTTTCCCGGCGCGAACTCTTTCGCATAGCCGCCGAAAGCCGCCTTATAACGGATGTCGAACAGTGGGTGAAATATCACAACGCCCGCAACGAGACCGCGCATACCTACGATTCCGCTAAAGCCGGAGAAATCGCGGCGGTGGCCGCCGTTTTCGCGGGGGACGCCAAAAAGTTGTTGCAAATCCTGCAATCGCGTAATGATTAAAATCACGCCGGAACAACTGAAAGTAGTGACGGAAATTCTGTCAAAACATGTGCCGGGTTCCGAGGTGCGGGCTTTCGGCTCCCGCGTAAACGGCACGCCAAAACCCTATTCCGATTTGGACCTCGCCATAATCGCCGGCAAGGAACTCGACATAGCTTCCCTCGGCGCGCTGCGCGAAGCCTTCGCCGAATCCGACCTCCCCTTCCGAGTGGACATAATAGACTGGCATTCCACCTCCCCCCAATTCAAAAAAATCGTGGAAGCGGGAAGCGAGATTATTTACCATGTTAGGGGATGATGCGATGCGACAGGAAACCGTTAATGTGGTTTTATTGATTTGCGCAGTTTTTTTAACGGGTTGTTGCTCAATAGTGCATGACCGAACACAAATTGTTCAGTTTTACAGCCAACCAGCAGGGGCGCAAGTAAAATTGGACGGGTTTGATGTGTGCAAAACACCATGCCGTCAGGACTTAAGACGAGATACCCCATATCTTGTAAGCATGGAGTTGAACAATCAAAAATGGATTGCGGCTATTCAGCATAAACTTAGCGGCTGCTTTTGGGGAAACATATTCTTCGGAGGGCTTATTGGTTGGGCTATAGATGGATGCAGAGGCACGACAACAAACCTTGTGCCAGACCGCCTGGCGCATAGTTTCGTTGAAGGTATGCATTCTCTCTCAAGCGTTGACGCAGTGAAAATAGATTGGGAAAATCTAGACTACAACGGATTAACGAACCTAATCCCGGAGGCGCAAGAAATCATAGTTCCCTACATTCCAAAAGATTTGTCATCAATAGCTAAGGCGAACAAACGAATCCGAGCTTGTAATCCTGAGGAGACTGAAAACAAGATTAGCATTATCCCTAAATTTAATGCTGCGGATGCCAAAGGCAAAAATGAAAAATCATTGCTGGATAAAATGTGCCGGCACCGCTTGCTTGAACAGTAGAATGGTCAGGAAAAACTGGACCAAGATTTAGGGCTGAATTAATGAAAACCATCTTCCTCGGCACGCCATCGGTGGCGGTTCCTTTTTTGAACTTGCTTTGCGAGAAGCAGCCGCCTTTGCTTGTCATTACGCGGGCGGATAGCCCGTCGGGGCGCGGACTTAAGTTGACGCCTAGTCCGGTTAAAATCGCCGCGCTGGAGTGCAGTATTGCCGTGGCGACGCCGGGAAATTCCGCTGAAATCGCGCGTGAACTCGCCGCTGTCAAGCCGGATTTGGCGGTTGTCGTGGCTTACGGACGGCTGCTCAAAAACGACGCGTTATCTGTGCCATCAATCGGTTGTATAAATATCCATTTTTCACTTTTGCCGAAATATCGCGGCGCGGCCCCTGTTCAGCGCGCGCTGATGAATGGCGAGACGGAAACCGGCGTTACCTCTTTTTGGCTCGACGAGGGGATGGACACCGGCCCGGTCTGCGTCTCGGAAAAAACGCAAATCGCTCCCGATGATAACGCCGCTTCGCTGATGGACAAGCTGGTTTCGCTCGGCCTTGTCGTGCTGGATAAAACGCTTTCCGCTGTCGCCGCGGGAAATCCGCCGCGCATTCCGCAAACCGGCGAAGCGTCTTTCGCCCCCCTCCTTAAAACCTCCGAGGCTTTTCTCGATTTTTCGTTTTCGGCGGCGCAGTTGCATAACAAGGTGCGCGGATTGGCGTTAGGCCCGCACGCGCGGGTTTACACCGTTATAAACGGGCGCAAAACGCTTGTGCAGGTGCTTAAAACCTCGCTCGCGCCGTCCGCGAACGCCGTGGTTAAACCGGGCGCGGTCGCGCGCGTTGAACGGGGCAAAGGTTTTGTTGTACAATGTATTGACGGAGCGTTATTGGTGGAAGCAGTCCGCCCTGAAGGCAAAAAATCCGTTCCGGCCTGGGATTTCGCCAACGGCTTCCAGTTGAAAGCCGGGGATATGTTTGCCGTTTAGCGGCGGTTCTCCGTTTGGAAAACATGAATTTTGAACTGTCGGAACTCAAGCGGGTTTTAATTTCAGCCGGTATAAGACTGGGCGAAATCGGCGTGCTGCTGGGGCTGATTTGCGTCATTGCTTATTTCTCGCTGAGCTGGGCGTTCGGCGCGCTAATCCACAGCCGCAGCCAGATTCCCATACCGGACGTTACTCACCGTTCCGCCATGGCCGCGCTGGACATACTTTCCGCCAGCAAGCTTTCGCTGGAAAAAGAAGGCGAGGAGTTCGACGCCGGCGTTCCCGTCGGCTCCATCATCCGCCAGCTTCCCCCCGCCGGCACTATGGTGCGGGAAGGCAAGATGGTGCGCGTGTGGTTCAGCCAGGGCGGCGAGTCGGTTTTCGCGCCCAACCTCGCCGGACTGCCGCTGCGCAATGCCGAGCTGCTTTTGCGCCAGCAGCAACTGCTGCTGGGCGAGGTGAGCGAGTCGTACTCGCTCAAGTCCGACAAGGGCATAGTCATCTCCCAGGACCCCAGGTCGGACGCCAGCCTGGCCAAGAACTCGCTGGTGAACGTCGTCGTCTCGGCGGGCGCGCCGCCGTCGGGGATAATCCTGATGCCGGATTTCCGGCAGAAGCAGAGCGCCGAGGCCAACCAGTGGGCCGCGCAGAACAAGCTTTCGTTTGACGTGAAAGAGGAGCCCGGCTCACTTTTTCCGAACGGCACCATTCTGGCGCAGGAACCGCTGCCCGACACGGTGGTGGGCGCGGATACCAAAATCCAGCTCACCGTCAGCGGGCGCAGGGATTCCGGCGCGGCGGCGGGCAGGGTGCACCGCATACATTACGAACTGCCGCAGGGCACCGCGCAAAGCAGACTGCGCATAGTGATGCTCGACCAGTCCGGCGAGCGCGAGGTTTTCAACGGGCTGCGCGCCCCGGGGTCTAAAATAGACCTCACCGCGCCTTACGGCGGGCCGGCGAAAATCAGGATTTTCGTCAACGGCATACTCGTCGAAGAAAAGGAAATGCAGTGAGAAAAGTTCTCCCCCGCCCGTCGGGCCGCGTCGCGCTGGCGCCGTCGCTTTTGTCGGCGGACATGGGGAATCTGGCGCGGGCCGTGGAGCAGGCGCATAAGGGCGGCGCGGACTGGGTACAGGTGGACGTGATGGACGGGCATTTCGTGCCCAACCTCAGTTTCGGGCCGGGGCTGGTGGCCGCGCTTTCCAAAACGTCGCCGTTGCCGCTGGACGCGCATTTGATGATTGACAATCCGTTTGAGTTCATCGGCCCGTTCGCGAAGGCCGGCGCCGCGCTCATCACCGTGCATTTCGAGGCGCTCAAAAATCCGGCGGCGGCGCTGAAAAAAATCCGCGCGGCGGGCTGCAGGGCGGGGCTCGCGCTCAACCCGGATACGCCGGTTGCCTCCGCGAAGCAGCATCTGCCTTTGATGGATTTGCTTTTGCTGATGACCGTTTATCCCGGCTTTGGCGGGCAGGGCTTCCTGCCGGGAAGCTGCGAGCGCATTGCGCGGGCGCGGGAACTGATTGCCGCTTCGGGCCGCAAAATCTGGCTTCAGGTTGACGGCGGCATAAATTGCGGCACGGCCCCGCTGGCGGCGATGTCCGGCGCGGATTCGTTGGTGGCGGGCAGTGCGGTTTACGGCGCGGCGGACCCGGCCAGGGCCATAAAGCTTTTACGAAAGACTGTCAAGGAGGAGCATACATGTCAGTAGCGTTGAGACTGCAGAGAACAGGCAAACCCAAGCACGCGCATTACCGCGTGGTAGCCATCAACAAGACCAATGCCGCCGGCGGCGAGCCGTTGGAAGTCATCGGCCATTACCATCCGTCGCGTCCGAAGGAAACCGAGCAGTTCCAGCTCGACGTGACGCGCGCGGATTACTGGATTAAAAACGGCGCGCAGCCGAGCGAGACCGTCGCTTCCCTTATCCGCCGCGCGAAACGCACGGCCACGGCGAAGAAAGCCTAACCGCCCGCCGCAGGAGAGCTTATGCAGGAGTTGGCCAGCTATTTGCTGAAGTCGCTGGTGGACAAGCCCGAGTCGGTCTCCGTGCAGGCCGCGGAGGATGGCGGCGTGCTGCGGCTGAAAGCCGTGGTCGCCGAGGAAGACAAGGGCAAGGTCATCGGCAGGGAAGGCAAGGTCATAAAGGCCATACGCACCGTCCTTGCCGCAGGCGCGCTCAAGCAGAACAAGAAAGTTTTTCTTGATTTGGATTGATGCGCATTGATGTAGCGACCCTGTTTCCCGAACTGGTGGATTTCCCGCTGTCCAAAAGCATAGTGGGGCGCGCGCGGGAGCGGGGCATACTCAGGCTGGGTTTCGTGAACCCGCGCGATTTTACGCACGACAGGCACAAAAGCGCCGACGACCGCCCTTATGGCGGCGGTCCCGGCATGATAATGCTGGCGGAACCGCTTTATCAGGCTGTCAAAAGCGTGAAAAAGAAAGGCTCGTTCGTGGTTTTCCTGGGCCCGCAGGGACGGCCTTTCAGCCAGAAAGAGGCGCGGCGGCTGTCGAAGAAAAAACACCTCGTTCTAGTCTGCGGCCATTACGAGGGAGTGGACCAGCGTTTTATAGACACCTGCGACATGCAGCTGTCGCTGGGAGACTTCATCCTGACCGGCGGCGAGCCTGCGGCTGCGGCGGTGATAGACTGTATCACGCGGCTGTTGCCCGGAGTGTTCGCCAAGGAAGGGGTGAGCGACTCGGAATCGTTTTCGGAAGGATTGCTGGAAGCGCCGCACTACACCAGGCCCGCCGTGTGGCGCAGGAAAAAGGTTCCGCCGGAACTGTCAGGCGGCAACCACGCCGAGATAGAAAAATGGCGCGCCGCGCAGTCGCTGGACGCGACGCGCAGGTTAAGGCCGGATTTGTTAAAACGGAGGAAGTGACTCATGGAAATCAAGCAGGAAGGGCTCAAAACAGGACTGCCGGAATTTCGCCCCGGCGACACTGTCCGTATCCATAATAAAGTGGTGGAAGGCGACAGCGAGAGAATCCAGTATTTCGACGGCGTGGTCATAGGCCGCAAAGGTTCCGGCATAGCCGAGACCTTCACCGTCCGCAAGGTCTCGTTCGGCGTCGGCATAGAGAGGATATTCCCCCTCCACTCGCCGCGCGTGGAAAAAATCGAGGTGCTAAAGCAAGGCAGAGTGCGCCGCGCGAAGCTGTTTTATCTGCGCGGTCTTTCCGGCAAAGCCGCAAGGCTTGACGAAAGGACGCAGGGCGAATCCGGCGTCGCGGGCGGGACCAAACCCGAAACCGCCGTCGCCCCCGTCGCGGCGCCCGCGCCCGCTCCGGCCAAGCCCGCCGAGCAGGCCGCCGCCCCTGCCGCCAAGTAGATTCGCGGAAAGGATTTTGCCCGCTCTGGCCGAGTTCGATATGCAGGCGCTGCGCGCCTCAAAGGCGCGCGCGCTTGTCGGCATTGACGAGGTGGGACGCGGCCCGCTGGCCGGTCCGGTCATGGCTTGCGCGTGCATAATCAAGCCGGAATTTTATCCCGAGCTAGGCAAAATCAACGACAGCAAAAAGCTCTCCCCTAAAAAACGGGAAGAGCTTTTTGATTTGCTGTCCAACTCCCCCCATGTGCGCTACGGTATCGGCGAAATTTCCGCTGCCGAGATAGACCGAATAAACATATTGCAGGCCACCTTTGCCGCCATGCGCCGCGCGGTGGAAAACCTCAGGCCGCCCGAAGGCGCGTTCGTCCTTGTGGACGGCAACCAGAAAATTCCGCAGCTTGGTTTCGGACAGGAAGCGGTTGTAAAGGGCGACGGGCGCTCGCTCTGTGTCGCGGCGGCCAGCATACTTGCCAAAGTCACGCGGGACAGACTGCTCGTCGGGATGGAAACACGCTACCCCGGTTACGGTTTCGCGCGGCACAAAGGCTACGGCACGGCGGAGCATACATCCGCGCTGGAGCGCCTCGGCCCGTGCCCGGAGCACAGGATATCCTTCCTCTCGCTTTTCCATTTCGCCGGTGCGAAAGTATGACCGGAAAAGCGGCTTCCGCGAGGCTGGGCGCCGACGGCGAGTCGGCGGCGGCGCGGCTTATGGAGTCTCAGGGCATGAAAATCGCGGCGCGCGGGTTCCGCACCAAAAGCGGCGAGATTGATATAATCGCGCGGGACGGAAAAACCCTCGTTTTCGCGGAAGTCAAAACCCGTTCCTATTCGGCTTTCGGCGGGCCCGCGCTGGCCGTGACGAAATCCAAGCAGGATAAAATCACGGCTTGCGCCGTGGAGTATCTCAAAACGCTGCCCGCGTTGCCCGACAGCGTGCGTTTCGACGTAATAGCCATAACGCATGGGGGCGAACCGCAGCATATAAAGGACGCGTTTCGTCCTACAAGATTTTCATGTTAGAATCTGTTAGTTTATCGGCGGAGGGTGGAATATGGACGTTAAAGAGCATGTCCGGCGCGTTGAAGGCATAACCCGCTGGCTCGGAAAAAAACTAGGCAAACTGCGGCCCGAACTGGCCGTCATCATGGGCAGCGGGCTTTCCGGCTGCGTGCCGCCGCTTGAGGATTCGGTTTCGATTTCGTACGCGGATATCCCCGGCTTCCCCCAATCCACCGTGCAGGGCCACGCGGGCACGCTTCTCGCCGGCAAAACAAAGGAGGGGCTGGGCGTTGCGATGATGCAGGGCCGCTTCCACTATTACGAAGGCCACGCTATAGGCGACCTGGCCATACCCGTGCGCGCGCTTTATGGACTGGGCGTAAAAAAACTGATAGTAACCGCCGCCGTGGGTTCCGTGAAGAGAAGCGTCAAGCCGGGCGACCTCGTGGTGTTGAACGACCATATCAATTTCATGTGCCGCAACCCGCTGCGCGGAATTTACGACAGCCGCTTCGGCAAAATGTTTACCGACATGACCGAACCGTATGACCCCGTTTTCCGGCGGGAAACTTTGAAACTCTGCAAAAAACTGGGAATACGCGCCACGGAGGGCGTTTACCTCGCCGAAACCGGGCCTTCTTACGAGACGGCGGCGGAAATCCGCGCGTTTGCCATGCTGGGCGCGGACGTGGTGGGCATGTCCACAGTGCCGGAAGTACTTGTCGCCCGCCAGCTCGGCATGCGTGTGCTGGGGCTTTGCTGGGTCACCAATCTCGCCACCGGAATTTCCAGCGCGCGTCTGAGCCATCAGGAAGTGGTGGCGCAGGGCAAGCTGGTGGCGGTGAAATTCCAAAAACTGCTCCAGGCGGTTTTGAGCCTGCCGCAGGTGCGGGACTGACCGTCATGCGGATGCTCGATATAATTCTCAAAAAACGCGGCGGCGGGCGCATGACTTGCGCCGAGCTGGATTTCATCGCCGCAGGCGCGGCGTCCGGCGGCGTGCCCGATTATCAGCTTGCCGCCTGGCTCATGGCGGCGTTTTTCAACCCGCTCGACGATAACGAAACCGCAGCTTTCACCAAAGCGATGGCGTTTTCCGGCGCGCGCATGGATTTCGGCGGCCTGCGCGGCCTCAAGGTGGACAAGCATTCCACCGGCGGCGTGGGCGACGGCGTTTCGCTTGCGCTGGCGCCGCTTGTCGCCTCCGTCGGCGTCGCGGTGCCGATGATGTCCGGGCGCGGCCTCGGCCACACCGGCGGCACGCTGGACAAACTGGAAGCCGCCGAAGGCTTTCGCGTGCGGCTGTCCCCCACTCACATAAAACGCCAGATGAAGGCCATCGGCGTGTGCATGTTCGGCCAGACGCAGGAACTCGCCCCGGCGGACAAGAAGCTTTACTCGCTGCGCGACGCCACCGGCACGGTGGAATCGCGCCCGCTCATCGTCGCCAGCATACTCTCCAAGAAATACGCCGAAGGCATCAACGCGCTGGTGATGGACGTGAAATTCGGCTCCGGCGCGTTCATGCGCGAGTACGGCGACGCGAAGAAGCTGGCGCAGTCTTTGGTGAAAACCGCGCGGCTGCTGGGCATCAACTGCGCCGCGCTTTTGACGGATATGAACCAGCCGCTGGGCCGCGCCTGCGGCAACGCCAACGAGCTGGAACAGGCCGTGCGCGTCCTTCGCGGCGAGAATGTCGCGCCCGATTATGCGGAGCTTATGTACGAGCTCGGCTCGTGGATGGTCTATATGGGCAAGCGCGCCAAATCGCCGGGCGCGGCGCGCAAGATGTTGGAACAATCGGTCAAATCCGGCGCTGCGCTGGAAAAATTACGGCACATGCTGCGCTGGCAGGGCGCGAATCCCGATGTTGCGGATACTCCCGATTATCTGCTGCCGAAGGCGAAACTTGTGCTGGAAGTAAAATCCGAAAAGGTCGGTTTCATAAGCGGCATGGACGCCAGAAAAACGGGGCAGGCCTGCGTTATGCTCGGCGCGGGAAGAAGCCGCATGGAGGACAGCGTTGATTTCGGCGCGGGCATAGTTCTGGAAAAAAAGGTCGGCGACGCCGTCGCCAAAGGCGATGTTATCGCCCGGCTTTACGCTTCCGACCCGAAGCGTCTTATGGCCGGACGGGCTGAATTTTCCAGCGCGCTTTCCTTTTCGCGCTCCCGGGTCCTGCCGGGGCCGCTGATACGGGAAATAATCAGATAAATTTGGCGGGGTAAAGCGAGGATAAAATGACGATTCCCAACCTGACCGTGTGTAAACATCCGCTTGTGCTGGACAAAATCGCGCGGCTGCGCGACAGAAAGACCGTTTCCGCGGATTTTCGCCGCCTTGCCGGCGAAATCGCCATTATGCTGGGTTGCGAAGCGCTATCCGGGGTGAAGACAAAGCCCGAGCTGGTGCGCACCCCCATTGACACCTGCGAGTCTGTGCGTCTAGCGCAGGAGCTCACTTTCGTGACCATTTTGCGCGCCGGCCTCGGCATGACCGACGGGCTTATGAAACTGGAACCCAACGCGCGCCTCGCGCATATCGGCATCTACCGCAACGAGGACACGCTGGAGCCGGTGCGCTATTACGCCCGTTTCCCCCAGACTCTCGCCGACAATTTCGTGCTGCTGGCCGACCCGATGCTGGCCACCGGCGGCTCGGCGGTGGAGGCGGTCAATATTTTAAAGTCGCGCGACGCCAAACATATGGCTTTCATCTGCATAATCGCTTCGCGCGCCGGAGCGAAGCGGTTCCATCAGGCGCACCCCGACGTGCCGGTCTACGCCGGCGCTGTGGACGAGACGCTCAACGAAAACGGCTACATAGTCCCCGGCCTCGGCGACGCCGGCGACAGAATGTTCGGCACGGTTTGAGACGAACGCATCCCACCAGACAAAAAACCCTCCAATCGGAGGGCTTTTTGTTTGATAGCGATACATATCAGTGTATTTGCTCGTGAACCCAGTCCATGAAATCTTTTTTGCGTGCTTTGGAAACGAGTTCCGGTACCAAGGCTTTTGTCCTCAAATGTTTGAAAATGAGGAGGTAAGACCTATAGTCGCCCCGTTCCGGGCTGTCCACTGCGGTGAGCATTTCAGAGGGAGTCATGGCTAGAGTGGAATTTTCAAATTGCCCCGCGGCATACACTGCGAAACCCTCATAAAACCACACGGGTCCCATGTCGTCTTCCTTGCCGCCCAGAATACTTACATGCAGCCTGTGCGCAATTTCGTGGGCTATGATTTTTTCGTAATAGTCCGTATCTACGCATTTCGGGCAGTTCTCGGCGTATAACTTGGGCGATACTCCCATGAAAACCCTGTTTTCCAGAACGGCGGAGAATGTTTTCGGCACTTGGGTATCGGGATTTTCCCCGCTTGCCGCAAGCATGGCCCGGTCAAAGTCTTTTTTGCTGTCGTATATTTGCGCACGGTCTATAAAACATTTCCAGTAACTTTCCAGATTGTTTTCTTTTGCAAAACGGATACTTCGCACCCGGGCTTTTGAAAAATAAGCTTCAATTTCCTGCCTTTGTGGTTCCAGGCTGGCGGGCAATATGACGGGAACTGTGCAAATATCCTGCGGCTTTGCGGCGATGTTCCCGTTCTTTGCAGTCGCTATTCCTGAACAAGCTGCAAGCGACAGGCATAATGCCAGCAACAGAAACCGGAATTTTCGCATTTTAATTCTCCGTCGCGGTGATTTTTTCCAGGAGGGTGCGGTTGGTGATTATTATTTCTTTGCCGTTGCGGCGGATGATGTGCTTTTTTTCGAATTCCGCCAGTATGCGCACGGCGGTTTCCACGGTGAGGCCCGCCATCTCGGCGAGTTCGCGGCGTTTTACGTCTTTCACGATGGATTTTTTGCGGGGCTGGGCGGGCGTGGCGGATTTAATCAGCACGTCGGCCATGCGGCAGCGGGCGGATTTGTAGGCGATATCGCAGGCCTGCGACTGTCCTTTGCGCACTTCCGACGCCATAATCCGCATCAGCGCGATTGCGGCGTTGGGGTGTTTTTTCAGAAATTCGATGAAGAGCGCGGTGTCTATGAGCGAAACCAGCGTGTCCCCCATCACCTCGCCGTTGGCCTGGAAGTTGCCGTCGGAGAGCATGGCGATATGCCCTGTCATGCCGCCGGCTTCTTCTATGCGGGAAATGAGCTGCTGGCCGTTTATGCTGGTCTTGCAGATTTTGATTTTGCCTTTGCAGACGATGAACAGGCCGGGCGGCTTGTCCCCCTCGCTGAACAACAGCTCGCCGTCCTGAAACGAGGAGGAGGTGCGCAGGTTTTTCCATTCATACTGCGCGGGGCGGTCCATGTGGGCATAGAGGCATTTGCCCTTCGCAAGGCAGTAGTCGCAATCAGGGGTGTCTCGTTTGCCAAACCACATGATTCATATTCTAAACACTTTGAGGTTGCCCGTCAAATTTACGAAAAAATCGCAGGGCGGCGCATGCGCAGAACGCCAGCCCCGCGTAATGCGCCGTGTATATGAAAACTCCGGCGTCCAGAAAATAGCGCAAATCCTCCAGCACGAATATGCCCGCGCAGAACAGCGCTACCGCCAGCATGCACAGGTGAGCAAACGCCGACAGTGCGGCGAGCGCAGCGAGTTCGCGGTTCCATTTTTTGCGCCAGGTTACAATGCCCGCCATTAAAAGCGTCGCCAGCAGGGCGGGGACATACCAGACGCTGCTGAAAAGCGGCGCCTTCTCGAAAATCCCCCCCCACAAACCGCCGATTATCCTGTCGCCGGCGTAGGGGTTTTTAATGAGAGAGGTTTCGATGCCGGACAGGTAGCGGTTCAGCGGTCCCGGAGACAAGGCGGACTTCTCAAACTGCGCCCATTCGCCGCGCCACCAGTCGTCCTGCGCGTCGCGCCACCAGGGCTTTACAAGCTCCCGATAACCGTAAAACCAACTGCTCTGGAGCGACCGCCGCTCGTTGACGCCCAGCCGCATGACGAACGTGATAGGCAAAGCCGCCAGCCGCCGGATGCGCGGGCGCGGGAGCAGCATTTCCCGATTCCAGCCATACAGGTGGTAAAGCTGGTTTTTCACCTTTGCGAGATACCAGCCCGGTTCGCGGGCGATTGCGCGCGCGAACCAGCGCAACTCGAAAGCGTTAATTTTGGCCGCGTCGCGGCTGAAATGCTCCGCTATCAGGCGGCAGGAGCCGTGCCATTGCGCGTAAAAAGGATAGTAGCCAATCGTGGAACTGGCGGGAATTTTCTCCATATCCCGCGCAATTTGGGCGGATAACTGCCTGTAAAATCCGCTTTCCGCTCCGGGTGATTTGTCCGCTTCGGCGTCCAGCGCGCGCTTAATCGGCGGGAGATGGGCTGAAAACAGCACGTCCGCCGTCATGGTTTTGGCGATTAAATCGTTGCGCGACAGGCGCCTGCCGATTCCCCATACGAACACGAGCGCTAGCAAAACCGGAATGATAATCCGCGTGATATTTTTGCGCAGCGCGCCGGATTTGAAAACCGCGGCGGCGCCGCAGGCCGCGCAGAGGACGGTGCCCAGAGCGAACCGCGGCTGATAGAGGACGGAGAATATTCCGGCGGACGCCAGTCCCGTTCCCCAATTGAACAGGGCTTGTTTTTTGTCCTCGGCGAAAGCCGTTGCGACATGCACGAAGCATAGCAGTATAAGCGCGTACAGAGCCGGTTGCAGGGCCTCCGTCATCAGCGAATGCTCAAAATCGGCCTGCCAGTTGCTCGTCAGGAATACTGTCATGGCGCACAGGAACGCCGCGTCCGCCAGCGCGGACGGGATGAAGCCCGATTGCGTTTTCCGAAAGCGCAGCAAAGCCGCAAGCAGCAGTCCGCTCGCCGCCAGCCCCGCCAGATGCTGGATAACGCTGATAGTTCTGAAATCGCCCAGAATTCCAATCGCCAAATACAGAAACGCTGGATAGAGATACGGGCGGCCCCACGCGGTTTCAAATTCCCCGCCGCCAAGCGCCGCGATAGCGGGTTTCAAATAGCCCCAGGTGTCCGCCGTGGCGGCGGGCAAAGTGTCCAGCTTGAACCGCAGCCACGCCCCCGCAACAAAAACAAGCGCGGCAATGCTCCAGAAAACAAACGGGTAAATTTTGCGCGCGGCAACGGCTGAAGATTTTTCGCTGTCCGGCATGGAGCAAATTATAACTTTTATCGGCAGTTTCCGCGGTGGGGAATTTGGTAGACTTTTTCCATGTTCACGCGCATACGCCGGCTCGGCAGGGAATCTGTCGTATACGGGCTTTCCACCGTGCTGGCGCGGCTGCTCAACTTTTTTCTGGTTCCTTATTACACTCACGCGCTGTCGCCGGGGCAATACGGCGTGGTCGCCGCCGTTTATTCATACATCGCTTTCCTCAACATAGTTTTCCAGTACGGGATGGACCAGTCCTATATGCGTTTTGTCTGCGCGGACAGGCCGCGCGAGAAAACCATCTTTTCTACGGCGTTCTGGCCAGTGCTGCTGACTTCCGCCATGCTGGCGGCGCTGCTGTGGCAATTGCGCGCGCCTTTGGCCGCGCTCGGCGGGATAGGCGCGGATTACGGCGCGCTGGTAACTTACTCCGGCGTCGTTCTGGCGCTGGACGCGCTGATGTGCGTCGCTTTCGCCAAGCTGCGGCTGGAGCACAGGCCGCTGGCGTTCGCGGGCATCCGTTCGGCGGGAATAGTCGTCAACATCGCGGCGAACGTGGTTTTTCTCACGAAGTATCAGCTCGGCCCCGAAGGCGTGCTGATGGCTTCGGTATTGTCTTCGGCGGTGACGCTGGCGCTGCTGGCTCCGGTTTACGCGCAATCATTGAGATTTGAATTCGCAGGGCCGCTGTTCAGGGAGATGTGGGCCTTCGCGTGGCCGTTCATTCCGGCGGGGCTGGCGGCGACGGCGGTGCAGGTGATAGACCGGCCCATCCTGCTTTTCCTCACCGACCAGTCCACGCTGGGAATATATCAGGCGGGATACCGCCTCGGCATTTTCATGATGCTGGTGGTCAGCATGTTCGACCAGGCGTGGCGTCCGTTTTTTCTGGAAAATCACGAAAAACCCGGCGCGCCGGAGTTGTTCGCGCGGGTGTTCACTTATTTCGCGGTTATCGGCGCGGCGGTTGTGCTTTGCGTTTCGCTTTTCATCGGCGATTTGGCGCGGTTCACCATTTTTGGGCGGCATTTCATCGCGCAGAATTACTGGGGCGGGCTGGCGGTAGTGCCGGTGGTGCTGGCGGCGTATCTGTTGTACGGGTTTTACATAAATTTCATGGCGGGGCCGATGCTGTCGAAACAGACCCGTCCGATAGTGTGGGCCACCGCCGCCGGCGCGGCGATGAATGTGGCGGCGAACTTCCTGCTGGTGCCGTTTTTTTCGCTGATGGGCGCGGCGTGGGCGACGTTTTTAAGCTACGCGCTCATGGCGGCGCTGATGTATTTTTACTCGCGCAAATTGTATCCCGTGCCGTATGAGTTCGGGCGCGTGGCGCGGGCGCTGGCGGCTGCGCTGGCGCTGTGGATAGCGCATTATTTCACCGACGCGGTTTTTGCGGATTCGCACACTCTGGCTTTTGCCGCGCGGTTGATGCTGCTGACGCTTTATTTCCCGCTGCTTTATCTCAACGGTTTTTTTATGCCTTCGGAATTGCAAAAACTGCGGACACTTATGAAAACGCAGCCCGGCGTTTAGGCCGGGCTGCGTTCTGGTTTCTGGCGGCGTTGCTTTGCGCGATGCGTTACTTTGCCGCCACTCCAAGTATGTCGGCTATGTCTTTGTCCGGCGTTGTAACCGGTTTCAAGCCGAAGTTTTCCACCAGCACCTTCAGCACGTTAGGCGAGACGAACGCCGGCAGCGTCGGGCCGAGGCGGATGTTTTTGACGCCCAGCGACAGCAGCGTCAGCAGTATGCAGACCGCCTTCTGCTCGTACCATGATAATATCAAAGACAGCGGCAGTTCGTTCACCGAGCAGTTGAACGCTTTCGCCAGCGCCAGCGCGATTACGATGGCGGAATAGGCGTCGTTGCACTGCCCGCAGTCCAGGAGGCGCGGCAGGCCTTCGAGTTCGCCGAATTCCAGCGTGTTGAAGCGGAACTTGCCGCAGGCCAGCGTCAGGATGAGGCAGTCCCTGGGCACTTTTTGCGCGAACTCAGTATAGTAATTTCTGCCGGGTTTTGCACCGTCGCAGCCGCCGATTAAAAAGAAGTGCTTTATCTTGCCGGCCTTGACCAGTTTGACCACGGTTTCCGCCGCGCCGAGCAAGGTGTTGCGCGCGAAGCCGATGGTGATTTCCTTTCCTGGCGCATCTTCCGTGAAACCGCCAGCCTCAAGCGCTGATTTTATCACCGGCGAGAAGTCTTTTTTGCCGGCTATGCGCTCGATGTGTTTTACGCCGGGCCATTGCACGAGGCCGGTGGTGAAAATCCTGCCGGTGTAGGAACTCGCCGGGCGCTGTATGCAGTTGGTGGTCATCAGTATCGCGCCGGGAAATTCCGCGAACTCCTTGTATTGATTCTGCCACGCCGAGCCGTAATGCCCGTGGAAATGCTTGAACGCTTTCAGTTTTGGATAAGCGTGCGCCGGCAGCATCTCGCCGTGAGTGTATAGCGAAATGCCCTTGTCTTCGGTCTGCTCAAGCAACTCGAAAAGGTCGCGCAAATCGTGGCCGGAAACGAGGATGGCGGGACCTTTTTTGTGGCCGAGCGGCACCTTCGTGGGCGCGGGATGCCCGTACGCGCCCGTGTTCGCCGCGTCGAGAATTTCCAGGCATTTGAAGTTCGCCTGCCCGAAGCGCATGATGAGGGCGAGATACTCCTGCGCGCCAAGTTTATCGTCGGTCAGCGCGGAGAGGCCTTCGTAAAAGAAGGCGTTTACCCCGTCGTCTTCCTTTCCCAATATGAATGCGTGGTCGGCGTAGGCCGCCATTCCCTTGAGGCCGAACAGCAGCGTTTCGCGCAACGCGCGGATGTCTTCATCCTTATGGTCGGCGGGAAGCGCGGCTTCGCCGGACTGGTCCAGCAGGCCCGCGATATCCTGCGCGGGCGAAAACGATGCGGCGGGCGGCACGGGACCCTGCGCGGCTTTGCCGGATTTCGCGAGAGCAGTTTTTGCGCGTTCGCGCAGCGCGACGGCTTTCCATATCATGGGCGCGATGGCCGCGGTGTCGAAGTTGACGTTGGTCACAGTCGTGAAAAGGCCTTCCATGATGAGGCGGTCCGCCTCCGCGTCTTTGATGCCGGCCTGGCGCGCCTTGTGGCCGTGCCATGCCAAACCTTTCAGCGCGTAAACCAGCAAATCCTGCATCCTGGCTGTTTCCGCGGATTTTCCGCACACGCCCTGATTGAGGCACGCTTTCGAGTTTTGAGTTTGCTCGCACTGCCTGCAGAACATTGAGTTCGTCATTTCATTTCCCCCTTTTTACCTGTTATTTCGCCGTCGAGCGATATCACCAGTTCGGAGACCGGCAGATTCGTCGCGGCTCTGGTTTGCGCCTCCGCCACTATGCGCGCGAGGCCGAAGCAGCATGGCACTTCCATGTGCGCCAGCGAGACGGATTTGATGCTTTTATTTTTGAACAGCGCGGCCAGTTTTTCGACGTACACTTCCGTATCCCCGTCGAGCTTCGGGCAGAATATGAGCAGCTTTTTGCCGCGCAGCAGTTTGCGGTGGAAATCCGCGAAAGCGAACGCAACGCAGTCGGCGGCTATCAGCAGGTCGGCGTTGTCAAAGCAGGGCGCGTCCGGGTTTGCGAGTTTAAGCTGCACCGGCCAGTGCGACAGTTCGGAGCCGATTTTCCCCGCCGGGTTTTGCGCGCGTTTTTCCGGCTTGATTTCCGCGGCGCGCGCCGAATGCGGGTAACTGCGGGAAACGTCCGCGCGTTCCGCGAGGGAAAGCGCGCCCGACGGGCAGGAGGGGAGGCACGCGCCCAGTCCGTCGCAATAAGTCTCGCTGACCAGTTTTGCCTTGCCGCCGATGATTTTAATCGCGCCTTCATGGCAGCTTGCCGCGCAGAGTCCGCAGCCGGTGCATTTGGCTTCGTCAATTTTTATTATTTTTCTGCGCATTGCCACCTCTTTTTAAGTCGTCCAGCAGGTTTTTTATGGTGATTGACTCGAACTCGTCCGCCAGCCTTGCCTCTATTCCTTTTAATCTGTGCCGCAGCACGCAGGTGCTGCGGTTGCGGCAGAACCTGCGCCTGAAAAGGCACTGCGATATTTCGACCGGTCCCTGAAAAACGCGGATGAGCTCTCCCACCGATATGCGGTCCGGGGTTCTGGCAAGGCGCGTCCCGCCGCCTTTGCCTTCCTGCGCTTCGACGAAGCCGGCTTCCAGCAGGGTGTGCAGTATCCGGCGCAGGAACGGCAGCGGTATCGCCTGCGCGCCGGCTATGGCCGACGAGGGGACGAACTCCCCCTTAGGGGCCAGCGCCAGCGTCAGCAGCGCCCGTACCGCGTAATCAGTGTTTTTCGTGAGCAGCTTCATAACTAACACTAGTTTAGTATTAGTAAATGGAATTGTCAAGCGTTTTTTTGAAAATAGCGCGCAGCGCGGCGCTCACATGTACCAAGTATCCCCGGCACGGGCGTTTGCCCGGACTTGAATTTTGGTAAACTTGCAGTATATTTGAGGAGGAACGATGCGATTTCTTATCTTTTTGCTGCTGGCTCTCTCGCCCGTTTGCCGCGCCGAGGTGCTGCAATTGCGTTCCGGAGAGGATATCAACGCGGAGGTCGTGTCCGCCGACGCGGATTCGGTGGAGCTGGCGGGCGGCAAAACGCTGCCGCGCCGCTCGGTTTTCGAAATACAGTTTGCGGGGCGCGCGGATGAAAAAACCGCAGCGCCGCAGGCGCAGGTCTCGGAGCAGGATAAACGGGACGCCGCCGAGGCGTGGAAACAGGCGCGGGAATTCGGCGCGCGCTATTGCGGCATGAACGGGCTGATATTGCTCGACAGCGGCGCCGAGATTCTCAATCCCGACGGCACGCGCATCCGCCGCAATCATCAGGTGCGCCAGATATTGAAAGAAAGCCTCAAGCAGCATTGGGGCCAGGTCACCGCCTGCGCCGAGGAAGGCCGCTCGCGCGTCAAGATAGTGAAAGCCAGCGTGTATTCCCCGGACGGGAGCGTTTATCCGCTCGACGCCTCCAGGATAAAAATTTCCAGGCCGCAGGACGCCAGCTCCCAGTTTTTCGTTTCCGGGGAAATTTGCAGCCAGTACGCCATGCCCGGCGTGCAGGTCGGCTCCATAGTGGATTATGAAACCGAGGAGGAGGAATACAACCCTTTCAGAAAGGATTTCTTTTTTCCGCACTGGGGTTTTCAGGACACCGAGGGGCCGGTGCGCGTTTCGGAAATCAGCATAACGCTTCCCGACAAGCAGGATTTTTATTATGCCGTCCGCAATTTCAGGGACGCCGCGTCCGCCGGGCCGGAAATAATCCGGTCCGGCAAAACCAAAACTTATGTCTGGCGGCTGGAGAACGTCCCCCCTCTCGCCAATGAGCCGCAGATGCCCGCTTACGAGGATGTGGCTCCGTTTATGCGCGGCTCGCTGCTCAAAGACTGGGGGCCGGTATTCGGCTGGCTGGAGAAACTGTACGCCGAAAGGACGCAGCCTTCCCCCGAATTGAAAAAATTCACGCTGGAACTGATAAAAGGCTGCAAGACCGATGCGGAGAAGGCGGCGAAAATCTATCACTATGTCCAGAAGGAAATCCGCTATATCGCGGTGAAAGTGGGCGTGGCGTCCGGCTGGGGCGGCTACGACGCCAACCTTACCTGGAAGCGTCGCTGGGGCTGCTGCGTTGACAAGTCGCTGCTGCTGACCGCCATGCTGCGGGTGGCGGGCATAAAAGCCTCGCCGATATTAATCAACACCAACGACCGGCAGGAGATGGATTTCCGCATCCCGCAACTGGGCTTCGACCATTCGATAACCGTCGCGGATATCGGCGGAAAACATGTTTTTCTTGATTCAACCAACTACGATTACCGCTATCCCGAAATTGCCGGTTTCGATTACGGCGTGAACGTGCTCAATGTGTTCGCGGGAAAAATAGATTTCGTTCCCCCGCCCGCGCCGAAAGACAACGGCAATTTCTACGATTATTCCATAACGCTTTCCACGGCGGACGCGGCAGTGGTTTCGCGGACAATGCGCTACTCCGGCTCGCGCGAGGGCGAGGTGCGCGGCTATTACCGCTCCCTGAAAAAAGAGGAGCAAAAACAGGCGTTCGAGCGGCTCGCGAAACTGGCCGCCGCGACGGCGCAGCTGCTCGATTATCAGGTCAACAACGCCGAGAACGTGGCGGAGCCGTTTTCCCTGTCAATGAAATACTCCGCCGGAGACTTCGCCAAGCGCGCGGGTGACATAGTCATCTTGAAGCTGCCGGATTTCGAGATGGAGGCCTTCAGGATAGAGGAAATATCCCAGGTGCGCCGCGAGCATCCGATAAAGTACGAAACCCCGTCGGGCCGCTACTGGCGGTACCGCCTGGCGGCGCCGGCGAATTACGAAGCCGTCTCGCTGCCGGAGAAGATAAGCCTTTCCGGCAAGTACGGCTCGTTCAAGGCGCGGTGCAAAAAAGAGGGGCGCGGCGGGGTGGACTGCTCCGCTTCGCTGGAGCGTCCCGCGCTGAAAATTCCAGCCGCGGACTATGAAGACTACAAGGCTTTTCTGGAAAAAGCCGCGGCGTACACCAAAACCCAGTTGCTTTTCAAGGAGAAGAAATGAGGCGATTGATTCTGGCGCTCTCCCTGCTTTCCGCCGCGCCCTGCGCGCTGGCGGACCTGCTTTACCTCAACAACGGCGACGAAATCAACGGCAATCTGGTAAAGCTGTCCTCCGCCTCGGCGGTCCTGGAGGCTGCCGGCAGGACAGCGGTTTATGACCGCAGGGACATAATGAAGCTTCAGTTCATAAAGGAGTACAGCTCCGGCAAATCCGCGCCGCTGGAAGACGACGCCGTCAGGCAGTTGCTCGCCAACCCGCCAAAACCGGAGGATTATCCCAACGACGGGTTCATCACCTGGCTGATGGACGTGACGATTGACATAAACAGGGACAAAAGCTATTCCGTCACAAAACGCGGGCTGCGCTATATACTCAGGGAGCGGGGCAAGAGCCCCGCGTCGTTTGTCACGCTCAACTATCTGCCGGAGTTTCAGGACGTGGCGATAAATTACGCCTATTCCATAACGGATTCGTCTGTCAGCTATCTCAACGACATCTCGGTCATGGAGGGCTACGCGAATCTCAGCTACCCGGCCTATAACAGGGCGAAGACGATAAAATTCGCGGTGCCCAACGTCCAGACGGGTTCGGTGCTGGATTTTGAATACACCGTGAACGCCCAGTATAATTCCACATACCCTTTCTTCGGCGATATCGCGTTCCGCTATATGGAACCGTCCAAAATATACCGCCTGACCGTGAATGTGCCGGAAGGGCTCAAGCTTAACCACAAAGAGTTCAATATGCCGCCGGAGCGCGGTTTTTCCACAAAAGACCTGGCCGGCAGGACCGCCTATGTCTGGGAGATGCGCGACGTGCCGTCTTATAAGGATGAGCCGGACGCGCCGCCTTTCATGTGTTACGCTCCGCAGGTGATGCTTTCGCTTGAGGACGGTTGGCAGCCCCTGCGCGCGGAACTGGCGCCGCTTCTGAGAAAAAGACTGGTGTTCTCCTCCGACATCGCCGCAAAGACGGAGGAACTGATTGACGGCAAGGCCACGGACCTCGAAAAAGCCGAGGCGCTTTATAACTGGGTGGCAAGGGAGATAAAGTATCAGCCGGTCTCCGCCGCCAATTACAGCTATGTGCCAAAAAACGCGGCGGAGATATTTCAGCAGCGCGCCGGCAACGGGCTGGACAAGCCGTTTCTGCTTTACGCCATGCTCGATGCCGCGGGCCTCAAACCCGGGCTGGCGTACTCCTCGGACAAAGAGTCGCTTTTTGCCGACGGGCTTGCCAATATCCGCCAGTTCGCGTACGCCGAGGTGCTGCTGGATATCGGCGGACGCACGCTGATTCTTTGCCCTCTCGACGACCGGCACCGTTACGACGAGCTTGACGACTCGCTGCAGGGAGCGCGCGCGCTGCGCGTGTTCGGCGGCGCGGACAAGCCGGAATTGTTCGACAATCCGCTGCTTGCGCCGGAACTGGAGTCTTTGGAGGCGGCGTCCGTGTTCTCGCTGGACGCGAATGGAGATTTGCGCGGCGATATCACGACCCGCGTGAAAGGCGAGTCGCAGGCGCGGCTTCGCGCCTATAAAAATTTCAAAAAGGACGACCTCGACAAGGCGATGGAGCAATACGCGCATTCCATCCACCCGCAAGCCAGCCTTGAGGGCTATACTTTTGAAAACCCCGAGGACCTTTCAAATGACACCATGCTGAAACTGTCGGTCAGCGTCAAAAGTTATGCGTTGAAAGCCGGCAAGTACATGCTTTTCAAAATTCCCGGGCTGGATTTTTCCGCCGGCGACGTGGGCCTGGCGGAAAGGACGCTGCCGCTGTTTTGGTTCGCGCGCAGCCGCAGCGAGGCTATCGCGTCCATAACTCTGCCGTCCGGCTATAAGCTTCATCATGTGCCGCAGGACATCGGCATCGAGGCGGCTGGCCAGAAATACGCGGCGCGATATACGCAAGACGGCGGCGCGCTTAAATTCAGCGGCGAGTTCCGACGCGCCGGCACGGAAATCACGGCGCAGGAATATCCGCAGTACCGGGTTTTCAAGGAAACGCTCGCCCGCTTCGCGGAAAACTGGGTGGTGCTGGAAAAGAACTGATTCGGCTGGTTTTACACGGCTCCGGCGGCGCGATTTTCAAATCCAGCCGCCGGAGTTTTTTTGATGCTGGAACTATTTGAGCGATGGATTTCTTTTCAATGTGGGCATGGAACCTCCACTTCCGCAAAAAATCCCGCTCTCGCGGGATTTTAAACCCGGATTGTGCAATAGATAGCGAGGACCGAGACGGCGGATGGCGAGGAGATTTCGACGGAAAATTTGGCGCGAATAGCCGTAGCTATTCGCGCCAAATTTTACAAAGAAATATCCCGCCAGCCACCGTCGAATCCCGCTATCTATTGCACAATCCGGGTTAAATTTGGGGTGGCTGACGGGATTTGAACCCGCGACCTTCCGGGCCACAGCCGGACGCTCTAACCACTGAGCTACAACCACCGTAGACTTAATTTTAGAATTTAATAGAATTAAGGGCAAGAGCGGATATCAGGGGAGGCGCCGCATGTCCATAAATGAAAACGGGAAACTGGCCGTCAGAAAACCCGCCGTCGCCGGAACATTTTACCCGGCGGGGCGCGGCGCTCTGCAGAAAGCCGCGACGGGTTATATTTCCGCCGCCGCGCCGCCGCCGAAAGATGCGGGGCGCATAATCGGCGTTCTGGTCCCCCACGCGGGCTACGTTTATTCCGGCGCGGGCGCAGGCGCGGGTTTTTCCGCAGTCAAAGATTTGAATTTCGACACTGCCGTCATTCTGGGCACCGCCCATCACGCCGCCGTGCGCGGCGCGGCGCTTTGCGGCTGCGGCGCGTTCGAGACTCCGCTCGGCTTGCTGGAGGTGGACGGCGCGCTGCAAGGCGAGCTTCTGAAATCTTCGGAACTTTTCTCGGTCCTCCCCCGCGCGCACGAAGAGGAGCATTCCGTGGAGGTGCAGCTTCCTTTCCTGCAATCCCTGGGAAAAAAAGACCTCAGGATACTGCCGCTGGTTTTGAATACCGGCGCTATGAAGGCGCTGGAGGAAATCGGCACCGCGCTGGGCGGCGCGCTCAAAGGCAAAAAGGCGCTGCTGGTAATTTCGTCCGACCTTTCGCATTATCCTCCCGCGGAAATCGCGCGCAGGGCGGATACTTCGTTTTTATACTCGCTCGGCGTGGCGGCGCGCGCGGGCGATTTCAACTATCTCGCGCTGGCGGAAAAACTGCTGCTGGACATGCGGCTGGAAGGGCTCGATACCGTCTGCTGCGGATTTGCCGCGCTTGTCGCCGGGGCTTTCGCCGCCAGGGCGCTTGGCGCCGACGATTTTACGCTGCTTGAGTATTCCAATTCAGGCGGGGTCAAAGGCGCCGATACCCTAAAGACCGTCGGTTATGGCACGGGAATATTCGCGGCTGCGGCTGGAAAACGCGGGCTTTTTCCGCTTTCCGCGCTGGAAAAAAAGGAACTGCTCTCGCTGGCGCGCCGCAGCATAGCGCATTATTTCGAGCATAAGCGTCCGCTGGAACCGGAGCTGAGCGAGTATCCCGCATTCAATTCCCCGGCGGCGGCGTTCGTCACTCTGCATAAAAACGGACGGTTGCGCGGCTGCATCGGCAGCCTTGAGGCGCGCCGGACGCTGGCGGCCTGCGTCGCCGGCATGGCGGCGGAGAGCGCGTTCGGCGATGCACGGTTTCCCCCGCTCGAGCAGTCCGAATTCGGCGAAATTGCCATCGAGATATCGGTGCTTTCCCCGCTGCTGCGGGTCCAGAGCGCGCAGGAAATAGAGCAGGGACGCCACGGCGTGCTAATCCGCAAGGGCCGCGCCGGCGGCACCTATCTGCCGCAGGTATGGGAGCACTTCAAGAAAAAAGAGGATTTCCTGAACTCGCTTTGCGAGGAAAAGGCCGGCATTCCCGCATGTTCCTGGAAGGAGCGGGATACGGAGTTGTACTGCTATACCGCCGATGTCATAACCGAATGAACTGACAAATAACGGACGTCCAGCCTGTCCGGCGGGACGTCCGTTATGTTTGAAAACTTATTTCATTTTGCTGAAAGCCAGCAGGGCCACGGCTCCCAGAATGGCGCCGATGGGTCCTAACAGGAAAAACCCCAGTAATGCGCCTGCCCCCATCACAACAACATCGCTCTTGGAAGGGCCGGAGCTTGCCGGGGGCGGCGCCGGCGGCTTGGTATCGGTTTTTGCATCAGATTTCTTTTTGGTATCGCCGCCTTTGAATTCCGGGGCAGGCTCGGCGCTTTTCTCTTTAGGCCTGTTGGCGGACAGTTTTATGGTCGGGCGGCTGTCTTTGGTTCCGCCGTCAAACTTGGCATGCAGCTTGTCCACGTCGGGCTCGTCGTCGAACGCGAAGCAGGGGAGCGCGGCGACGGCAATCGCCATCGCGCACAGAATAAACAGCTTTCCGATTTTCATTTTCTCTCCTCCCGTCTGCCGGAACTGCGGTCCGACATAAGTATAGTATAGTGCCAAACCTTAGTTTTGTCATGAGTCTTTAGGCCCATTCCTGCGAGGGCCTAATGGTCCATGTCACGGAATGTCAGGGCCAAAGGACCTATATGCAATATAGGTCCTTTGGCCCTATTAAATCACGCCGCCGCGCCGCATACTATAGCGCATATGAAAACATCCCTGATAGTGTTTTTTCTCGTTTCTTCCGTCCTGCCCGTTGTTCAGGCGCAGGATGTCGGGTCAGTCATAGATAAAGCCCGGGATATCGCGGTGCCCGCTCCGGTTTCTTCCGCTGTTGAGAAATCGGAAAACGACGGGCAGTCCGCCAGGTTCGCGAAAATAGCCGCCGGGCCTGTCGTGCGCGTCCTCCCGAACGGTGACATAGAGCTGGTAGCCCCGCCGCCGCAACGCCCGGATGTGTCGATTCTGCCGGATGACGACAACCCTGAAACACCCGTCAAGAGCGGCATCGGCGCCGCTCAGGACATCTCGCGATTCGTCGAACCCGGTTACACCGCTGAGGAGCAAAAGAAGATACTCGCGCAGTATACCCGGTTCGACCCGAAAAACCTCGTGGCGGACAATCTCCTGCGCGACGCGATACTCTACTACCACGCCAACCTTGACCACATTCCCAACAAGGCGTGGCTGTCGGTGGTGGATTTCAGCAAGCATTCCAGCGAAGCCCGTTTTTTTCTGATAGACACCAAGACCGGCGGCGTGCAAAAGTTCCACGTCGCGCACGGGGAAAATTCCGACCCCGACAATGACGGCTACGCAACCTCGTTCAGCAACATTGACAAGTCGCATCAATCTTCGCTGGGTTTCGTTCTGACCGGGGAGACTTATCCTGGCTGCTGCGGACACGGAACCGCGCTGCGCATTGACGGCCTGTCCGAGACAAATTCCATCATCCGCGCCCGCACCATCGTCGTGCACGGAGCCACATACGTGCATGAATCCAATGTCCAGGCGGGTCGTTCCTGGGGCTGCTTCGCCGTCAGCATGGACATAAAGGACGCGCTGATAAGCAAGATAAAGAATGGCAGCATCTTGTACGCGGGGTTGGGAAAGTAACCGCCGGCAGGTTCTTGTTTGTGACGAAAAACCGCCGAAAGGCGGTTTTTTGCTGCTGTCATAAATTCCGCGCCCCCACTAGGAATCGAACCTAGATTACCAGCTTAGAAGGCTGGTGCTCTATCCATTGAGCTATGGGGGCGTTGATATATTCTATAAAAACTGCGGGCCGGCTTGCGCGAAAAATCGAAGCGAAGAATTATCTGGAGTGCAGGCCCGTCATGGGGCCAAAGGACCTATGCGCAATATGGGTCCTTTGACCCTGTTAAACTCCGCCGCTGCGGCGCATACTATAGCGCATATTATGAAAACATCACTGCTGGCGTTTTTCCTCGCTTCTTCCGTCCTGCCCGTCGTTCAGGCGCAGGATGTCGGGTCAGTCATAGGCAAAGCCCGTGATATCTCGGTGCCCGCTCCGGTTTCTTCCGCAGTTGAAAAACCGGAAAACGACGGCCAGCCCTCCAGGTTCGCGAAAATCGCCGCAGGGCCTGTCGTGCGCACACTCCCGAATGGCGACATAGAGCTGGCATCCCCGCCGCCGCAGCGTCCCGACGTGCCGGTTTTGCCGGATGACACCACGCCGGAGAAGTCCGATAAGATATCCCGTGCGCCTGACACCTCGGCGTTTATCGAACCGGCTTATACGGAGAAAGAGGAAGCAGAGATACTCTCGGGATACACCCGCCTCGACCCGAAACACCTGGTGCCCGACAATTTGCTTTACGATGCCGTCCTCTACTATCACGCCAATCTGGAGAACATAGCCAACAAGACCTGGCTGTCGGTGGTGGATTTCAGCAAGCACTCCAGCAAAGCGCGGTTTTTTCTGATAGAAATGAAAACCGGCAAGGTGCAGGCGTTTCATGTCGCGCATGGAATCGGCTCGGACCCCAATAATACGGGCTATCCGATTTCCTTCAGCAACGTCTCCGGCTCGAAAAAATCTTCGCTCGGAGCTTATCTGACCGCGGAAACCTACGACGGCTGCTGCGGGCATGGCCGTGCGCTGCGCATTGACGGCTTGTCCAGTACAAATTCCAACGTCCGCTCCCGCGCCATCGTCGTTCACGGCGCGAAATATGTGAAGGAGGCCAATGTGCAGCCGGGACGTTCCGAGGGCTGTTTGGCTCTCAGCATGAATATCAAGGACGCCGTGATAGCGCAAGTCAAGGAAGGCAGCATAATTTACGCCGGCCTCGGCGGGAAGGCGGCAGAGTAGTTTCGATTCCGTCTGCTGGCTTATTTGCCGTCAAACAAAAAACCGCCGAAAGGCGGTTTTTTGTTGCTGTCATAAATCCCGCGCCCCCGCATTTTACAAACTCGGAACCTGCTTGCGCGGCAAATAAGATAAAATTATTTGGGGACAAGTCTACTGATGCTCAAAGGTGCCTCCCTATGAAAAAATCCTCCGGTCTGCTTGATTTTTCCTACTCGCGCATGGGCATGTATCTCGAATGCCCGAAAAAATACGAATTCCGCTATATCTACCGGATTCCCGAAAAACCGCGCTCCTATTTCGCTTTCGGCCACGCCATACACGGCGCGCTGCAATTTCTTTACGATGTTAAAGAGCCGCCGTTTCCGCCGCTGGAAGAAGTTTTGCGCCATTATAAATCCGAGTGGGACAAAACCCCGTGGGATAAAAAAGGCTACGCCTCCCGCGAGAAGTGCGAGCGGGATTTTTCGGACGGGCTTGTCATGCTGGGCAACTATCACCGCAAACATCACGCCTCCCTGAAGGCGCCGCTGGCGGTGGAATTCAAGACCACCGTCGAAGTGGACGGACTGGCCGTCATCATGATAGCCGACCGCATAGATTATCTAGGAGAGGGCAAAGTTGCGGTCGTGGATTACAAGACCGGCAAGGACGTGGAGCGCGCGCCGGACCAGTTGCACATGTACCAGAAACTGCTCGACCTCTCGCCCGACCTCAAAAACCTGGCGGCCCGGGCCGCCGGCGCGGCGGACGTGCGCGTCGAAAAAATGCAGTTTTGCCACGTGCCTACTTTGAAGGAATACGATTTCGGGCGCGCGGGAGAGGAGGAACTCGCCCCGTTCTGGGCGAAAGTGCTGGACGTTGCCGCGGCCGTGCGCGCCGGCAGGTTCGCGCCCTCGCCCGGCGAGACCAGATGCCGTTTCTGCGATTACCGCGAGCGCTGCCTGCCGCATGCCGGTTCCCCCTCGCCCGCTTTGAAAGCCGCCGCACCGGAGCCCGCCTCCCCGCCGCAGGACGCGCTTGCCGCCAGGATAGACAAATACGGCGAACTTGCCGCCCAGTCCGCCAAACTCGCGGCGGAACTGGAAGTTTTGCGAAAGGAGATAATCGCGCTCATGCGCGAGCGCGGCTTCAACCGCCATTTCGGTAAAAAGTTCCAGGCCCGGCTGGAAAAGTTTCTGAAGCTGGAAATCACCGACGAGGCGGCGCTGCTTGGCGCCCTCAAAGAGACAGGGCTTTTGAAACGCACGCTCACGCCCACGCGCAAAACCGTGGAAAAACTCCTTGCAAGCGCCGATATCCCGGACAATCACCGGCAAACTCTCGAGCGCCACGCCCGCCGCCGCGAGGAATTCAAGCTTGATTGCGGCAGGCTGGAGGGCTGATGTCAGCGCGCTGTTTCATGGTTTTGGACCAGGGCAGTTCCAATTCCCGCGCGGTCGCCGTTGGAACGGGCGGCGCCGTCATCGCCAAAACCAGCCGCCGGCTTCTGGCCGGTTTTCCCGCCGCCGGTCTGGCGGAGTATGACGCCAACCGGCTCCTGCAAAGCCAGTTGGACGCCCTGGATGAACTGCTGGACGCTATCCCCCCCGCTTTTGAAATAGCCGGACTGGGCGTGACGTCCCAGCGCTCTACCGTCGTTTTGTGGGATAAAAAAACCGGCGAGCCGCTGGCTCCGGTTTTAAGCTGGCAGGACGGCAGGGCGGCGGAACTGCTGGATTCCATTGCTGTCGCCCATGAGGAAATCCATGCCGTCACCGGGCTTTATAAAACGCCGTATTTTTCGGCCCCCAAAATTTTATGGTGTCTGAAAAACTGCCCGCCGGTCAAAAAAGCGGCGGAGGAAGGCCGCCTTGCCGCCGGGCCCGTGGCGTCGTATATTGTCTGGAAGCTTACCGGCGGCGCGGTTTTCGCGTCAGACCCCACGCTGGCGCAGCGCATGCTGCTGTTCGATTTGCGTGATTTCAACTGGTCCGCGCGGCTGCTGGAGCTTTTTTCGGTGCCGGAAGGGTGCCTGCCCCGGCTGCAGCCGAGCGTGGCCGATTACGGCGTGTATAACTCCAGGCGCGGCGCGATAGAAATCAGAGCCATGCTGGGCGACCAGCAGTCCGCCATGCTGGGCGCGGGCGCCTTCGCGTCGGATAGCGCTATGGTAAACTACGGAACAGGCGCGTTTTTTATGGCCGCGACCGGAGGACGCCGCTCAGGCGCGGCGGGAATGCTGGAGTCCGCGGCATGGCAGTCCTCCGCCGGCGGGAAAACGTACCTGCTGGAAGGCGCGGTGACCGCCGCTTCTTCCATGCTCGACTGGCTCAATCAACTGGGCCTGCAATTTTCAGTCGGTGAAATAGACGCGCTGTGCGCGCAGTCGCGGACTCCGCCGCTGGTTTTATGCGCGCTCGGCGGCATCGGCAGCCCGTACTGGGACTATAAAACAGCCACCGTTGTCGCCGGACTGACTCCTGAAACCAAAAAGGCGGATATGGTGCGCGGCACACTGGAGGGGCTGGCGCATCTTGTCGGACGCAATGCCTTCGCCGCGCTTGAAAGCGGAGCCGGATTTTCAAAAGTTCTGGCTTCGGGAGGCTTGTCCAATTCGGATTTCCTGCTCCAGTTCCAGAGCGATTTGCTGCAATTGCCCGTCGTGAGAAGCGCGGAGCCGGAAACCACCGCACTGGGCGCGGCCTGGCTGCTGGCGAAGTCTTCGGGGGCGGATACTGCCGGCTGGTTTGCGGGCGGAAAGGTTTTCTCCCCCTCCGTTTCGCCTGAAAAAGCGAAAAAACTGGCCGCGCGCTGGCTGGCTTTCTACGAAAGCGCGCGCGCGATGAGCGCGAAAATTTCGGAATAGAAAAATTATTTTACCGGTGTATTTTTTCTGACAGCTTCAAAATACTTATTCAGCAGCAGTTTCATGTCCGGGTTGTCCGGCTCTTTTTCGGGATGGAACTGCGCGGCGAAAATATAAGCGCCTTCCGTGTTCTCAAAGGCTTCCACGACGCCGTCATCGGCTTTTGCCAGGACGCGCAGCCCTTTTCCAAGCGCCTTCACGCCCTGATGATGGTACGAATTCACCGTCAAGCGGTTTTTTCCGTATAGTTTTTCCAACGTTCCGTATAGCGTGATATCATGGCTGTTCGGCTGCGACTTGCCGTCTTTCCTGACGCGGTGCGCGACTTTTGTTCCCAACTGGCTCGGTATGTCCTGATAGAGCGAGCCGCCTTTATAGACGTTGATGACCTGGAGACTCCTGCATATCCCCAGCACGGGAATGCGCCGTTCCTGCGCCGCGCGGAGAAGCCTGAACTCAAACTCGTCGAGGGCGTCGTCCACATATTCTTCTTTGCCTGACGATGCTTCGTTGAACAGTTTGGAATTGATATCGTTGCCGCCGGGGAGGAGGAGCCCCTGCATTTCTTTCAGCGACTTTTCGATATCCGTTTCGCTTTCGCCGACGTGGAGCGCGACCGGCAGCCCGCCGCTGTCCGTGATGGCTCTTGTATAGTTTTTGAGACTGTCCGTTCCGGTTTCATGGAGTTTCCATTGCGCTTTATCATAGACAAGCCCGATGGCGGGTTTCCGCGCGTCCTGCGCCGGGGTTTGCGGCGTCTCGCCGGTTGCGGCGGCGGAGCCCGCGCAGGCGAGCGAGAGCGCCAAAGCGCAAAAAAATACGGCCTTTAGAGCCTGTTCACAATCTCTCTTTCGTAGCGAAAGCGACGATTTTGCCCCTGAGACGCAGCGGACTGAGGCGAGCAGGCCTGTAGGCCTGTAAGCCGAAGACCGCGAAGTATCAGGGGTAAAAGCGCCGCTTGCAGCAGAGTACGGAGATTGTGAACAGGCTCTTGGGGCGATATTCATATGCGAGTTGGAATCAAGGCAGCGTTTGCAGATAGCGTTCGGCTTCCAGCGCGGCCTTGCAGCCGCTGCCGACCGAGGTTACGGCCTGCTGATAATCGTGGTCGGCCACGTCGCCCGCCGCGAACACGCCCTGCACGGAGGTGCGCATTCTGGAGTCGGTTGCGATATAGCCGGCCTCGTCGAGCTTCAACTGCCCCAGGAACATTTTGGTGCGCGGGTCATGGCCTATCGCCACGAAAACGCCGCTGCATGCCAGAGAGGAAACCTCTCCGGTTTTGACATTTCGCAGCTTGACGCCCTCAACATAGTCGCTGCCCGTCACTTCCTGCACCGCGCTGTTCCAGATGGAGACTATCTTCGGGTTTTTTTTGGCTTTGGCCGCCAGCACGGTAGAGGCGCGCAGCGCGTCCCGGCGGTGTATGAGGTAAATCTTCTCGGCGAAGCGCGTCAGAAAAAGCGCGTCGCCCACGGCGGTGTCCCCCCCGCCGACCACGCAGACTTCTTTTCCGCGGTAGAAAAAACCGTCGCAGGTGGCGCATGCCGACACGCCGCGGCCCATGAATTTCTTCTCGGATTCTATGCCCAGCCAGCGCGCTTTGGCGCCGGTGGCGACTATCACGGCTTTGGCGCGGTATGTCTCGCCGGAGGAGGATTCCAGCGTGAGGGGATGCTTCGAAAAATCCACCGCGGCCACTTCGTCGGTGAGCACCTGCGCGCCGAGGCGCTTGCACTGCTTGAGCATGCGTTCCATAAGCTCCGCGCCGGCGACGGGCTCGGGAAATCCGGGAAAATTTTCTATCTCATGCGTCAGCAGCAGTTGTCCGCCGGGCATAGCCCCGCCGAAAACGACCGGCTTGAGGCCGGACCGTGTGACGTATATCGCCGCCGCGCAGCCTGCGGGCCCCGCGCCTATGATGGCTATGTCTGTATCAGGCATAAATTCCTCTCATCGTGTTTTTTTGGTCTTCTTATCCCGCGTTCCGGCGGTTTTGCCGGTCTTGCCCGCGCTTTCAGGTCCGGCGGCGGGAAATTTGCGCCCGAAATAAGTTTCGCAGTCCTTTCTCAAGCTCCGCGTCCAGCCGGAGAGCGCCGCGGCGGAAGCTTTTGACTCCTGCGTCTCGGAATTAAGGATATCGAACAGTTTTTTTACGGGAAAGGCATCGGATACGGATTGTGTCCGGGCATCCCGCCAGGAGGCTATCAGCGCCGTGACGGCGGCGGCTGTGGAGCTTTCCTCCTTATCCCGCGCGGCAAGCCAGAAGGCGAAGGCGGCATTCGATTTGGCGAAAGCGGGAGGCGTTTGCGCGGCGTGAATTTTTTGCAGCGCATCCTTATAAAACGGCGGTATTTCCAGCCGCGTGATTTCCAGGGCGGCCAGCAGGCTCAAATCCAGCACGCTGCCCGTGCCGCCGGAGGGCCAGCGCAGCTTGCGGTATAGTTCCAGCTCCAGCGCACGCGCTTTTTTGAGATTCTGCGCCGCCGCGCTTTGCGTCACGGCCAGAAAAACGTGATAACGGTAAACCTTTTTATCCGCTTTCCATCTGTTGCGTTCCTTGTCGGAAAGCTTGCCGCCCAGCAGGGTTTCGACCGCGGTCTCGCCATTGGGGCCGATGAAGTAAACGCTTTTCGCGCCAGCGTCCGTCCGGTGCGGGAGCGCGAGGAGCGCGCAAAACAGGGCGAGAGCGGCGGTGTTCATATTTTAAAACCTGTTTTTGCGAGCAGTTTTTTGAGCAGGCAGCAGGGAAGGCCCACCACATTGTCGCGGTTGCCGGCTATTTTTTCGATGAAAGGGTCGTCGTCATCCTGCACGGCGTAGGCGCCGGCCTTGTCGTGATGCTTGGCGGACAGGCGCAGCAGTTGCGCGTCTGAAAGCCGCCGCGCCTTGCAGCGCGAGACTTCATACTCCGTGAACAACTTACCGTCGTGCGCCACGGAGACGCCGGTGTAGACGCTTTGCCAGCTCGCGTTTTGCAGCTTCAAAAGCCGCAGTGCGTCGGCGCGGTTTTTGGGTTTGCCGAGTATGCGGCCTTTGCAGACCACCAGCGTGTCTGCGCCGATGACGCGCGCGCGCGGGTACTGCCGCGCCACGGACAATGCCTTGCGCCTGGCCAGCGCTTTGACTATCGCGGCGGGGCGGACGAGGCTGGTGGCTTCGCCGGTTTTGCTGGGTATTATTTTGAAATCCACGCCCATAGCGCGCAGCAATTGCCGTCTGCGCGGCGACTGCGAGGCGAGAATCAGCAGGGGTTTCACTTGGAGGAGAATACCGCGCGGGAAAGCACTGCCGCCAGTATGATTCCCAGCACGCCGGTGATGCTGGAATTGAACACGCACCCGAAGGTGAGGTCTATCATCCCCAGATTCAGGTTGGTGGGCTTGAGCCCCCTGGAAATCTGGATGGCGAACAGGTCATGCACTCCGCCCTGCGGAAACCACATGACGATGAGCTTGCCTATGAAGTCGCCCAGCAGCGCTCCGGCCAGGACGATTACGAGGAAATATACCACGCTTTTCATGTTATGGGTTTGTCCGTTATCGGAGGATTGAGGGCGGCGGTTTCTTTCTCGCCTCCCGGCGCGGCGGTGAATTTGGTGTTGGCGCCGAGCCAGTTGAGATAGGCGGGGTTGCCGTCCGCTATCTGGAAAGAAATCACTTCCGGCACGTTGTAGGGGTGGCGGGCCTTCACGAAAAGCAGCACTTCCGGCAGGAGCGCGGTCCGTGTTTTGGCGATAAGCAGCACTTCGCTGGATTTGTGTATGGCGTTTTCCCACCAATACAGGGAACTTACGCTGTCCACCAGCGTGACGCAGGCGGCGAGGTGCTGCGCAAGCAGTCCGCCGGCGATATCCTCCGCCGTCTTCCTTTCGGGGGCGGTTATCAGTATCAACTGATAGTTCGTGGGCATATTCTGATTCTAGCAAGTTTGGGCGGTTTTTTCGCGCGCGAAAACCCGCGTTGCGCTTCCGCCCAGCACACGGCGCACGTTCGCGCGGCTGACCGGGCTGATTACGCCTTTTTCGGTGATGATTCCGGCGATTAGCTTTGCCGGAGTGACGTCGAACGCGGGATGGCGCGCGCGCGCGCCTTTGGGCGCTATTTCCACGCCAGCGATGAAACAGACTTCATGGGAGGAGCGTTCCTCTATGGGGATATCTGCGCCGGAACGCATCGCCATATCGAAAGTGGGCGCGGGCGCGGCGATATAAAAGGGTATGCCGTGGTACTTTGCCAGCACGGCCAGCATATAGGTGCCGATTTTGTTGGCGGTGTCGCCGTTGGCGGCGATGCGGTCGGCTCCGGCGATTACGGCGGCGACGCCGCAGGTTTTCATTATGTGGGCCGCCATGTTGTCGGTAATCAGCGTGGAAGGTATTTTTTCGCGCATCAACTCGAACATCGTCAGCCGCGCGCCCTGGAGATAGGGCCTTGTCTCGCAGGCGTAGACCTGCTTTATCCTGCCCAGCCTGTGCGCCGCCTTGATGACGCCCAGCGCGGTTCCCATGCCGGCGGTGGCAAGCGCGCCGGCGTTGCATATCGTCATCACCGCGCAGCCGTCCGGCAGCAATCCGGCGCCGTGCGCCGACAGCGCGGCATTGGCGTCAACGTCTTCTTGAAAGACGGCGGCGGCTTCCCGCTCCACGAGTTTTTTGAGGGCGGCATACGTTTTGGCGTCAAGTCCGCCGCTATGGCTCGCCATAAAATTCATGGCTTTCCCGTGCAGGCGGTCAACCGCGTACGCGAGAGCTGTCGCGGTCGGGCGCGCGGCTTTGAGGATTTTAGCGGCGTTGTCGAGGCGGGAGGCCAGCGCCGCCGCGGAGCGCGGCGGTTTGCCTGAGAGGGCGAGCGCGTAACCGTACGCCGCCGTGCAGCCGATGAGCGGCGCGCCGCGCGTGACCATGTCTTTTATCGCCGCGGCGGTTTGGGCGGGGGTGCGCGCTTTCACATAGCTGATTTTGCCGGGCAGCAGGCGCTGGTCCAGAATTTCCAGCGCGCCGCGCCTGCAGCGTATGCGGTCGAGCATTTTACGGAATGGACTCCATCACGCGCTTCAAATCCTCCTCGGACTTGCCGCATATTTCCACGGTCTTCTCGCGGCCCTTGGCGCCGCGGATTATGTTGACCGAGCGGGGCGTGACAACAAAAAATTCCGCCAGAAAACCCTTCAACGTCACGTTCGCCTCGTCATCGAGGCGCGGGGCCGCCACCTTAACCCTGAGCACGCTTCCTATGCGGCTTACCACTTCGTTGTCTACAGCGTTGGGTATGACTCTTACTTTTACGATCATCACTCCCTCCGATGCTTGGTGTTGGTTTTCAGTTTCCGAAAATTGCGCTGCCGATTCTCGGCAGGTTGGAGCCCTCCTCCACCGCTATTTCAAAATCGTGCGTCATGCCCAGCGAAAGGTAGTTTTTGCTGTCCGGCGCGGCGGGCCGCGCGAAATCCGCGTCGAACAGCCGCTTTACGGCCCTGAAATACGGGCGCAGTTCCTCCGGGTCGGAAGTTACCGGCGCGATGGCCATGTAGCCGCGCGGCGAGAGCCCTTCAAGCTTCGCCGTTTCCTGCACCAGCGCCGCAGCCTCGGCGGCGGATACGCCCGACTGGGTTTCCTTCTCCGTGAGCTTCACCTGGATGAGAACCGGCAGCTTCCTGCCGGCTTCAGCCGCCTTGCGGCTGAGAACGCGCGCCGCTTCCATGCTGTCCACTGAATCTATCGCGTCAAAAAACGAGGCCGCTTTCGCGGCTTTATTGGATTGCAGATGCCCCAGGAAATGCAGCGTGACGCCGGCGCGCAATCCCGCCAGTTCCGGCGAGCTCCATTTCTCCGCGGCGCCCTGCATTCGGCTTTCGCCGGCGTGCCGCGCCAGCCCTGTTTCCAGAAGAGCGCGTATCTGCGCGGGTCCCGCATATTTCGTGACCGCCAGCAGTTCCACCTGAGCGGGGTCTCGCCCCGCGCGGGCGCAGGCCGCCGCGATGCGCGAAATGACCGCTTTCGCGTTCGCCGTTATCTGTTCCGCTGAAGTCTCTTGCGTAATCACTTGACATATTGTATCAAAATTTAGTTATATCCGCAAATTTTTCGCTCTTCCGGCGGGACAACGGGATTTTTTGCTACACTGTTTGCAATACGCAGCATCCGCAATCCGCTATGAAACATCCCTACAGTATCTGGCTGCTTTCGCTCTGCACCGCGCTCATGGCAGCGGGGTACGCGCTTTCGCTGCCGTTTTTCGCCATCTATCTCAGCGTGGAGCGCGGCCTGCCCATGAGCCTTACGGGCGCGTGCCTGGCGTTGTCAATGCTGCTGTCGAGCCTGGCGCAGGGAATCGGGGGCGAACTCTCCGACGTGTTCGGCAGGCGCGGGGTGATGCTTTTTTCCGTGGCCGCGCGCAGCCTGACGATGTTCGTCATGGCGCTGGCCGTATATATGAATGCGCATTATATCTGGCTCATCGCGGTGCACGTCCTGCTCGGATTCACGGGGGCGCTGTTCGACCCCGCGTCGCAGGCCTGGGTGGCTGACAGGACTTCGCCGCGCGAGCGGCTGGAGCAGTTCGGTTTTCTGCGCATAGGCATAAACGCCGGCTGGGCGCTGGGACCCATGTTAGGCGGGCTGCTGGCGGCAAAATCCTATTCGCTGATGTTCCTGTTTTCGGGCCTGACGTACGGGCTGGTCTCGGCGCTTGTGGCGCTGTTCATACACGATTGCGATTCCAGGCGGCCCGCGCGCCGCGCCAGCCTCGCCGAAATGGCGCTGGAGCTAAAGGATACGCGCTTTGCGCGGCTTTGCGCGCTGGGACTGATGATATCCGCGGTGATGAGCCAGCTTGTGGTCGGCCTGTCGCTTTATTGCGCGAAATACCTCGGCTATCCGCAAAGCAGCGTGGGGTTGCTTTTTTCCATCAACGGTTTCGTGGTGGTTTTCTTCCAGTATTTCGCGAGCAAGGCGATGAGCCGGATGCGGCTGTCCGGGGCGATGGCGGCGGGGGCGCTGCTGTACGCGGCGGGATATCTGATTGTCGGTTTCTCCTCGGTATTTTTGTGGACGGCGGCGGGCATCTTCGTGCTTACGCTGGGCGAAATCGCGGTGTCTCCGGGGCTGCAGACGATGGGCTCCAATATCGCGCCGCCGCACAAAAAGGGCCGCTATCTGGGAATGCAGGGACTGGCTCAGTCCGCCGGCCGTTCCTTCGGAATTTTCCTCGGCGGCGCGGGTATGGAGCTGCTGGCCCCCTCCTGGCGGCAGGGGCCGTGGGCGCTTGTCGCCCTGATTGCGCTCTGTGCGGGAGGGGGTTTTTACGCCATGCGCCGCCACCTCACCAGGCAGGAAGACGGGCTGCACGGTCCCGTCATAGAAGAAAAGGAAATGGATTTCTGATATGGGCGTTTCGCATAACATAGTGAGGGTGCTGTCGAAGCTTGGAATTTGTTCGAGAAAACAGGCTGTCGAATATGTGCAGTCCGGCAGGGTCAGGCTTAACGGGAAAATAGTCCGGGACCCCGGCGCTTCCGCGCGGCTGACCGATAATATAGTGGTCGCCGGAAAGCTGCCGGTTAAAAAGGAAAAAATATATATTATTCTGAACAAACCCGCGGGCTGCGTAACCACAAGAAGCGACGAGCTTGGGCGCAAGACCGTTTATGATTACCTCGGCGATACGGGGCAATGGCTTTTTCCCGTCGGGCGGCTGGACCTCGAATCCGAGGGGCTTTTGCTGTTTACAAACGACACCGGGTTGGGCAACCGGCTGACCGACCCGCGCTACAAAATACCCCGCACCTATAATGTCACCGTTGACGGCGTGTTTTCCGCCGGGGAACTGGACCGAATCCGGCGCGGCGGCATAGACATCGGGCGCGGCGAGATAACCGGCCCGGCGGCGCTGTCCGTCATGGACGAGCAATCCGGCAGTTGCACGGTCAGAATAACGCTGACCGAAGGCAAAAATCGGGAACTGCGCAGAATGTTCGAGGTCTTTAATAAGAAAGTTTTGCGCCTGCTGCGCACCGATTTCGGCGGCTTCAAGCTTGGCGACATCCCGACAGGCCAATGGCGCAAATGCCAGGTTCCGCTCAATTTGGGACAGTATGCTTATTTGCCTGAACCGAATAAAAAACCCCGCTGAATAGCGGGGTTTAACCTGAAAACTTCAGTTGGTAGCGAGAACCGAGACGTAAAAGAGCGAAATGGATTCGGCTCAAAAAAATGCGAGCAGGCTCGTTGCCTGTGAGCAGTTTTTTTACTCCCAACCAAGAAGCCATTTT
>Ga0074195_1001033_pt1 | contig 44100 bp, 59 predicted proteins | sample EPASupsiteHSE623_FD_64525 | JGI IMG/M metagenome (GOLD analysis project Ga0074195, IMG submission 64525) | Bioremediated contaminated groundwater from EPA Superfund site, New Mexico - Sample HSE6-23 | ecosystem: Environmental > Aquatic > Deep subsurface > Groundwater > Contaminated ...
CAATTTTTTCCCCCCTTCAAAATCCCCCCCCTTTTTCGGGGTTTGCGGGGAGCCTTGGAAGCCATGGGGGTTGGGGGTTTTCGGGGGGGGGGGGGGGCAACAGCCCCCCAAAGGAGAAGTACATGCCTGCATTAAAATTAAATCGGTTCGACTTCATTGAGTATGTTCGAACACATGGGAACTCCGAGATGTCGGTGGTTGCTTTGCTGGGAATCTTTGACCACCTGGTTGAAATCGAAGAGCAGAACGGTCAGACTTATTTTGTCGAACCAGATGAAATCTTCGCAACCTACGAGGAAATTACAATCGACGAATGGAACAATCAACATACTGACAATCAGTTCCCCGATGGCCGTGGATTGCGGGAGTATTTGGAGAAAGTTGGAAAGTGGGTGAGGGTGATTGACGACAATCACATACTCATTCATCGGTTCTGAAGTGAGGAGACGAGCATGAAACTGCATATCACTGAACATAGGGATGGAAAGATGACCGGCTTACGGTCGATTTCAACCGACAGTCTGTCGAATCCCTTTTGTTCCCGGATGGCTCAGCACTCAGAATTCGTGTGCAGCCATTGCTATGCCCGAAGACTCGAAGGTTTTCGGGCAAGCCTGACGGCAAAGCTGGTATCGAATACCAAGATTCTGACGTCAAGAAAACTCGAGGAAGGCGAAATCCCCAAGATTCACGACAAGTATTTTCGCTTTGACTCCTTTGGTGAGCTTGCGAACTTGACTCAGCTTGAGAACTACATAAGCATTGCTGAAGCAAATCCGGAGACAACCTTTGCTCTCTGGACAAAACGGTCCGGCCTCGTAGAATTTTTGGGGTCCAAAATTCCAAAGAATTTAGTGCTGGTGTATTCGGAACTCCTCGTAAATCCTTCGGAAGCTATGAAAAATGCGTGGGATTATTTTCTGGACTGCGGATTCGATTGGATATTCGCAGTCACAACAGACCCGACGAAAGTAAATTGTCCTCGAAAGTGTATCGAATGTTTGAGATGCTATCGTAAGCCCCAGCCGGGAGAATCCCAGATTGTCTGGGAGCTGTTGCGGAAATAAATTCAGAGGAGGTCAAGAATGGCAATAAATGATGAAATTGTTGCGGCATGGAATCGGCTTCAAATGGCCGGAGGTTGGGCACAAGCGGCTGAAAGCCGAGTGACATATCGCTCGCAGGTAGTCGGTGGTGTGCAATACATCGATTTTCAAGGCTCAGTTGAACGGGCCGACTGGCTGATGGACTTCAACTTCTTCCCGAGAGGTGGGCTTCACGGCGGCTACTTCGAAGCGTTGTTTTCCGTGTTCAACGAGCTCAAAATAACAGCAGGTCTCCCACAAGTCTGGGCAGGATATTCCTGCGGTGGTGCTTTTGCGCTGATTCTGGCCTCGGAAATCGGAGGCCTTATCCGGGAACCCGTAAAGGTATTTACGTTTGCTGCTCCACGAGTCGCATGGAAGAAACCGTTGAATCAATATCCTAACGTGGAAATCTACAATGTCCTCTGCTTCAAGGATATTGTCCCCAGGCTTCCACCGAAGTTCCTTGGTTTCCAGGAGAATATCGGCGATCAGATGACATTCTATCCACCGAAAGGTGTAACCTTCATCAATGGGCATTCCCCACAGACCTACACTGATTTTGTCGAGAAATTGAAAGTAGGAGGTGAAGCATGAGGTACGTAGATTGCGGACCGAACGACAACCCCGACCCACCGCCAGAGCGGGAATCTCAAGAAGAACGTGAGAAGCGCGAAGAAGACATGCTCGATGCAGATGATGACCGCCGGTGGCAGGAAATCGAGAAAAGCCTCGATAAGGCTTTAGAGTCCATGCGCAGAAGGAGATAAGCACAAAGGAGGAGCAAAATGCAATTTATTGTTGCGTTTGCAAACGAGAAAATATTCAACGTTGAGGCAAAAAGTATTGTCGGTGCGAAGAGGATGGCGAATAGCCTCAGGGTAGCTATTGGAAGCGATGCTGTATATGTAATAAGTCGCGATACAGGCGAAATTTGGAAAAGGGAACGCTTTATCAACGATAACAGCTCAGGCTGGACAAAATGGATGCGCGTTGATAATCATGCTTCCGCCAAAAAAGGAGGCAGTGAATGATGCCAACATTTACCGTGATTGACAATTTAACCGGCAAAGAGGCAGACGAGTACAAGATTGTAAAATCGGAAGATTGGGCTAAGCATTTAATGCTAGGAGATATTGAGGCCTTTGCTCTTGAGGATAATGGTTCGTTGCTCTTGATAGATGATTGCGGCAATGTTGCATATTGCCCAGATGACCGATTTAGCATTGTGTTTGACGAAGGAGGGGCAGTAAATGGATAAAGTATCTTGGATTCAGCGCTTACTCTCAAGGCTAAAGGTATGTTTTTCATCTCCACCGCCGGAGCTCGACGAGAGTCATGCGGAGACCCGCTACCGTGTGGCACAGATGACCCGTGAGGAATGGCGGGAATATGAGCGGGCTAAATTCGACAAGGCGTACAATAAGGAGGCAGAGGAATGAAAGTAGCTGTAGTTGTTAAGAGTGTATATTCCGACGGGTACAGCTCATACGTCGGCACAAAAGTGCTGACGGTTGATGATAGCAAAACCATTGCGGAGATATGGCGAGAGGCACGGGTTAATTTCGAAGACTCGACTATTTCGATAGAGATATACCCCGTTAAGGAGGTGGAATAATGATATGTCCATGGTGCGAAGGATCGGGAGTTCAGCTATATGTTGAACATTTGGAGGATGGAACTGAAAAAGAATGGTGGAACGAGTGTGAACACTGCGGCGGCACTGGGGAAATTATTTTATTTTCGTGGGATGATGACGATGAGGAGAAAGGCAATGACGAGAACTGAGTTCTTTTTCAAAGAATTGCCACTGCTAAAAATATTTTATCCTTGTCCAGGGCATCTTATTAAGGGCCGGCCAATAAGGGATAGGGCTACGTTAATAGTGAGTAAAAAGCACAATATTCTGGGGTGCAGGGGGACTAGCTGTAAAAAATGCCGGGAGGAGGTATTCGATGACGAGAATTGAGAAAGTTTTGAGCGAATACGGCAAAATGCATACCAAGCCCCTGATTGTCAAAAAATCTCGATTTATCGGATGCCGTGGGAAAACATGCAAGGAATGTTGGAATGAGGAGGTTGGCAATGTCTGAAGCTATCGCGCCATGGGACCAGAGACGAGATGATGCCGTGTGGCGGCTACTGACCAACGACCGGTCAAAGCCCCGGCGAGAAGCCCTGAGCGGGCATCATGGCGGCCGGAAGCCGAGGACTGTTTACGTGCAATTCTCTGGTGGCCGGATTGAGAAATTCGGAGGCTTTCGAGAAGCGGCAGAATACCTCGGACTTGGACTTGACCGGCTTCGTTACCTTACCCACAAGCCCCGGGAATTCATTATCCGGGGCCGACATTATCTTGTGTATACTGACAAGGAGGCAGAAAATTCATGAACCCGCAACTTACCGGATTTCGCATTAAATCCCAAGAGGAGAGTAACTATTACACCGAATCCGTATTGGAAGGTAGTATTTTGTATGCTCCATGCAGAGTTGTCCTTTCTATCACAAAATGGGACCCTTCAAGAAGCCCAGAAATTACCCTCGATAAAAGTGCTGTCGATGAGCTTATCCGTTTGCTTAAAAATGCCCTGGATACTGATAAAACAGTCTCACCGTGGAACCCAAAGGATAACGTATGAGCATACTTATCCTCATTCTTCAGATCCCGGTGTGGATCCCGATATACATGGTTTTCAGGAGGTTCATTCATGTTGGATACATCAACTATACCTACCGACACGACGACCGGTATAGACCCCCCCGTCAGAGGCCCACAGACGAAGGCGACTGACTTCGGCTACCACTTCTTCGACGAGTTTCGCTCGTGCCCCCGGAAATGGTATTTCAACTACATTCTCCATGAGCCTAGGCCCGACAAGGCAGCGTTGCTCCTCGGCTCTGCATGGCATAAAGGCCTTGAGCAGCTGCTGCTCGGAAAACCCGTTGAGGAAGCAGTCTCCGAAGCTCGGCAGATTTTCGCAGGACCCCAAATCTCTGAGAAAAACTTTGAGATATGGCTCGAGAAAATTGGGCCCTTCTTGCCTGCTGAAGGTAGTCCCCTTGCTGTCGAGAAGGAAATTGAATTCCCCCTTCAGCAGCTGGACTTCTCTGTCACTGCTCGGATTGACGGAATCTGGGGTAACTCCTCAGAGAAAATTATCCTCGAGCACAAGACGACTTCGTCTAACGTCACTTACACACTCGACAATCTTGAAAACTCCGACCAACTCACCATGTATCTGTTGGGAGCCCAAAGAATCTATGGCCCGATAAGCTACGCACTGGCCGATGTTACCGTATTCGACAAGAACAAACCTGAAACACCGGTCACAATTACCGTCGCAGAGCTAACTCGGACGGCTGAAGAAATTGAGCTCTTTGAGGCTGGGCTCGCAGGGACAATCATCGAGATGGAATCCAGGCTCAAGTCCCTGCGTGGGGGAGTCCCGCCGGACGTGCTGTTTCCGAGGTATCCATCGACCTGCGAGAAATTTGGTTGCCCGTATGCGAACATTTGCAGAAACCGACTTCGAGTCGAAAATGTTTCTGAAGGCATCTTGAATGCCTTTCATCTCTCTCCACAGGAGGAATCGTAATGATTCTAGGAATCAAAGGGACTCTTGCAGTCCCAAACTTTGACCCGCTCATCAGTTCTTACAGCCCGACTGAAGCCAAGACCATGCGGGTGCTACTCTACGGCGATTCTGGTTCGGGTAAGACGACCTTGGCCGCAACTTCTCCCGACCCACTATTCATCGACACGGATTCTGGGCTCGCCAGCATCCCGAAAAAAGTCGATGTCATCGACCTCTCGGCGGTCTCGAATCCGTTCATGACAGTCGTGGGGATTCTGCAGGCCGCAAAAACGCGGACAGGTCCATTCGACAAAGGAGGCAAGTTCAGTCACATCAAAACGATTGTGATCGACAGTTACACGAGTCTCGTGGACGACTTCTTTCTGCCGGAACTGATGACTGAAGGTTCGCTTTCTGTCATCAGCGACAAGGCCAGTTTCACAGAATACGGCCGACTCAAAGGCCGTTGCAGCCTGCTGTCCTCGCTTCTCAAGGAAGTCAGCAAAACCTACAACGTCGTTGTGACCGCACTCGTCGACGAGGAGAAAGACGAAATCACGGGAGCCATCGAAGGTAAACCGCTGATGACCGGGAAGTATCGGGACAAAATCATGGCTGATTTCGATGAGGTTTACTTCCTGCGATCCCAAACTGATGCAGCTTCTACTGGACCCCAAACTCGGTTCTTTCTCCATGCGCAGCCGTATCGGTGGTTCCAAGCCAAGACTCGTCTCACGAAACTCACTGTCCTCGAGAACCCGACCTATGAGAAAATCATTGCTGCTCGGAAAATCCAAAAAGATGAAGCCTCCAGCTTGACATAAGCAAGCCGTAGTGCTAGGATTTAGGTATCCCAAGGGGGACCCTAGGTCCCCCAATTCAATCCGGTGGACGACAGCCAAAAATGTCGTGAAGGAGTTATTATGCTCGTAGACTTAACAGGATTGGACTCGGCTCCCATCTCCAACAACAGTGTGATCGACCCGAATCGTTACATCGGAGTCATCGAAAAAATCGAGGAAGTCACCTCCTCGAAGAAAGGCACACCTGGTATCAACATCGACTACAGAATCGAGAATGGGCCCGTCCAAGTCAGTGGGGCCTCGGCAATCGGTCGTCACGTGTTCCAGTCCATCTGGGTTCCCAACGAACCCGGCAAGGGCAGGGACATTGGTCTTTCTCGTGTAGCCCGGCTCTTCCATGCGTGTGGTGTTGACAGGTCTTCCATGGACATCAGCCTCTTGCGGGGGAAGTCAGTACTCATCACCGTGGGTAAGCGCACCTACAACGGCGAAGAGAGCAATGAAGTGACTGACACGAAGCCGGTTCCTTCGGGCATGTAAAATCAGGAACTCCGGGGGGCCTCGAGTCCCCCGGAAAGGAGATCGGATGGAAAATGGCGAAGAAGTTCTTGTGAATCTCTCCCGCGATGCCGTAGTTATTGGGGGAAAGGAATATATCTCCTTCCCTGCTGCTTCTCGTGCAACAGGTATCGACATCAAAACACTCAACAACTATACTCTTTATGGGGGAGCAAAAGCGGGCAAACTGGATTTTGTGACTGTTCTCGGTCACAAATACCTCTGCCTCGAGGACCTTGCGGAATACCGTAAGCGCCTCCGTAAGTACAGAAGGAGGAATGTCGAATGGCTGGAAAAGGAAAATTGAAGACGACTGGGACCTACAAAGGCAAGTCCAATAAGCTCGGTTATGGTGGTCGTGCTGCCCAGCTTAAGGATCAGGGAGTACCCGGCGGAGTCATCGGTGAGCTGGCTCGCAAAGCCCAAGCTGCGCCCGGCCAGAAGAACTACCACGGCAGCCGCAAGGCCGCCAAAAAGTCCTGATGTCGAATGGCTCGAGGGCAACCCTTGGCCCTCTGACGGGGGGGTGGGGAGGAGGCGATTATTAACAAGAATAAATCTGAAGTATTGAAAGTGTTTGCAGTGGGAATTCCCGTTATCCTCAAACTCTCCGGGAATCGAGGGATTGTCACGGGAATTCTAATTTCAGATGGCTCAGTACTCTACCGGGTCTCAATCTCGGAGAATGGGTCTTACAAGGAATTGTACCTCAATCGCTTCGAGTTCGGCGTTACAAACAAGAAATACATACCCATCGGCTTTGAAAAAGAGGAGGAAAATCTGTGAAAATAGACATCCCCAAAAATCTATGGATTTCGTCGGCAGAGACCGAAATTTTCCATGAAGGCTCACTCAATGGATTCTACGGCCTTCACCTGACGTTCTCCGGCCACCCGCTCGGCTCGGCCGAGCTCATGGCCGAGATTCTTGAACCGCTGACAAAAGTAAAACTGCCACGGCGGAAGTTCGTGGTATTCTCCGGCATCTTTAATCCGCAAGACCCGATGTACTCGGTGGCCGTGAAGGCTTTTCAATCGTGGAAATTTTGGGTCATTGCCCAAATTTCCGACGACTCATTGAGCCTCCCGTGGCTTCACGATGTCAACTGGATTATTCTGCAGACGAAGAAGAACTTCATCCCCGTTGCGGTCAACGAAATCTGGTATACTCCCGAAGCCTCGGAAGAAGTGCCCGACGAGCCTCAAGTTCCGAATCCTGAATCGACTCAACTGTTCCTCTCCAAAGGCTACAGTGTCGCCATTTCAACCAAGTTTCTCGTTGAAGCGCGAAACGTCTGGCGAATACTGTAAGACCCAAGGGAGGAAAAAATGCTTCATATCTCAAAACACGCCAACTGTAAATTTTGTCCCCTTTCCGAAAAGCCTCTTGTCCCCAGCATCCTCAAGCCTGGCTGCAAGCTCATCGTGGTGGGGGAAGCTCCCGGGGCAGAAGAAGAAACCCAAGGCCAACCGTTTGTTGGGGCCTCTGGGAGGCTGCTGAATTGGGCTTTCTCCCGGACCAAGATTTTTCGCCCGGCTCTCTCAATCCTCAATGTCATCAGCTGCCGGCCACCCGACAATGACATCGAAAGCCTGGAAGGGCAGGAAGCCATCAATGCCTGCAGATTCCGCTTTTCCCACGAAATCGACGACCTGGCGAAAGCGGGAGCTACGACTGTCTTGGCACTCGGAGCCACGGCGATGCGAGCCTTCGGCATCGAGGGACCCATCGGGAAAAACCGTGGTTCTGTCTACGAATACGAGACCTTAAGCCACCACAAGCTGAACGTCATCCCGACCTTCCATCCCTCTGCCATCATGCGCCAACATTGGAAACGCTCGGGTGGGGGCTCTGCCGACAATGGAGTCCTCTGGCTCTCCGACTTTCAGAAAGCCAAGGAAATCAGTGAGAATGGCTACAGCAAACTCGAGGAGAGATTTATCCTCGAACCCACGGTTGCCGATGTCAAGACCTTTGTTGACCGGGCCAAAGCGACCAATGCGCTGGTTGCAATCGACATTGAAACCACCGGACTCAACCGATTCTACGCCGACATCGTGGTCATCGGGCTGGCGACCTCATCCGAGGATGCAATTAGTATCCCACTACTCACATCTCACGGGAACCGCTACTGGTCCTATCCCGATGAGCTGGTGGTAAGGGACCTCCTGAATGACTTGTTCTCCACGTGCGACCTCATGTTGCAGAATTGCTTCTTCGACGTACCATTCCTCAATGCCCACAACTTCACGGTTCCTTACGACCGTGTACGGCATGATACGCTCCTCATCCATCACACCATTTCTGCTGAGCTGCCTCATAATCTGGGTTCTATTGTTTCAGTGTATGGGAAGACTCCGTATTGGAAGGGTGAATTCATCAACCGGAAAACCTCCATTCTCGAGATGGATCAAAAAACCATGCGGACCTACAACCTCCGAGACTGTGTGGTACTCCATCAGATTTTCCCGACTATGTGGGGAGAACTTGTGCAAAAAGACCTCGTGGATTTCTACAAGACAGAAGTACAGCCTCTGATTGCTCCGTTGCTTGAGCTGTCTTCGACTGGCGTCGCATTCAACCCCCCCCGTCAGGAGGCCCTGAAACACCGGCTGGAAGCTGAAATCCAGGCACATCGGCAGAAACTTCGAGAGCTTGGGGGTCTGCCGGAACCGTTCAACTTCGAGTCTGACGAGCACATCAGATGGTTTCTGTTTGGCGTCGAGCCTTCGACATTCTCGAAGTTGGCTGAACTGCCCAAGAAGAAGCCCGGCACGAAAGTCTATCGCCAGCTTACTGAACTCCAGCGTATTCGTGATGAAGTAAAGCCGATATTTAGTTTGAAGGGGTGGACTCCGCCAAAAACCGAGACCGGGAAGTTCTCCATCGATGAAGAGAGTCTGCTGGCATACCGCATCCAACTCCACAATCATCTGCCGAAGGACGAAGCTGAAGTCGTGAAACTTCTCGAATGGCTCAATGTGTATAGTGAGTACACTTCTCTGGCAAAAATCTACTCGACGTACACAAAGTATCGGTCCGAAAGTAATGGAAGAATCTATGGATCATGGGTCCCGACAGGCACAGTCTCCGGTCGATTGAGCTGCAAAGCACCAAATCTCATGAATCTCGTGAAGTCGAGGGATGATGAGAACTCAGACCTCCAGTCGGAAATTCGTCGGATGTTTGTTGCTGCCGATGGATGCAAGCTCATTTCCTGTGACTACGTGAACTTGGAGGCCCAGCTTCTTGCGTTCGAAACTGACGACCGGGAGCTCATCGAGGTCTTCGAGAAGGGCCTCAATCTCCACGACCTCAACACGAAGTCGATGTTCCACATTACTCCAGAAGACTCTCGGTGGAAGCCTGCTCGCCGTGCGGCGAAGATTTTCTTCTTTGGTGGGATCAGCTATGGCGGCGGCGATAAGACTATCTTCGAGAAAGTTTGTCTCGAGGCTCCAGAGCTGCATTTGACGTTTGCCGAGTTCAAGCAGCTCAAAGACAACTGGATGAACGACCACGAAGCCTATCGAAGGTGGCGGGATCGCATTGCCGAACAAGTGCAGAAAACCAGAACTCTTCGGACAGAATTTGGGCGGATGCGCCAATTCCTCTCCAATGACGCCAGCATCGTCCGAGAAGCTCTGGACTTCATGATCCAGTCAGCTGGCGCAAGTCTTGTCAACCGAGCCATGATTCGTACATATCAACGAATCCATGCCGAGGGATTGCGTGCGAAATTCGTGCTGCAAATTCATGACCAACTGGTTCTTGAGGCTCCTGACGACGAAGTAGAGCGTGCAGGAAGTATCTTGAAATCCGAGATGGAGCGGCCTTTCCGCTACCACGGAGTCGAGCGAGTTATACCTGCTGAATTAGCTGTGGGGACATCACTTGCTGACGTATAAAAGGAGCATCACATGCCTCTCGATTTTGACAAGGTGCTCTCCGTCATGCAAAAGGAGGAATCTCAAGAATCCAACGAGACTCCTGGACTCCGCAGACCGCGAAAGCGCCATATCTCTGATTCTTTCATTGCAACGACATTTGAGGAATTGGGAACTGCGCCTCCCAAGGCATTCAAGGAACCAAAGGAAAAGCCCTATACTCCCGACGAAATCGACAAGCTGTTCGAGGAGAATCCTAGTTTTGTGACAGACTTCATGAATCTTGGCCGGGCTGTCGAAAGTCCTTCTCTGTTTCTTGTGTGGGGCGCATTGTGGACTATTTCTTCTGCACTCAACCGCAATGCGTGGTTGAACTGGTATCCCCGACCAATGTATCCCAACATCTACGTGATCTTCGTCGCAAATGCCGGTGTCTGCAAAAAGTCGACGCCGCTGGAAATTGGTTCAGCCCTGCTCATGGAGAGCCAACAGAATCGCCTCTCCAACCTCGATGAGTTCGCCAATGAGTATCGAATCATTACATCGAAATCCTCGCCGGAAGGCCTGTTTCTTATGCTGAAACCGGAGGAAAAATCCTTCCTCGACCCGAAGTCTGTCGCTCCTATCAGTGTCACCCACGACAGCAAGGTTGCGATCTGCATCAGTGAGCTGGCGACCTTCCTCGGCAAACAGCAGTACAACACCGGACTCATCAACCTTCTCACTGACCTCTATGACTGCAAGGACGAGGATGCTGAAGTAACTCGGAGCCGAGGCATGGAGAAGCTCACCAACATCTACGTAACATTGGCAGGAGCTATCACACCCACTGGCCTCCGAGAATCAGTTCCCGAAGAAGCTCTGTCTGGTGGGTTCTTGAGCCGCACAATTCCTGTGTACCAGGAGACTCCTTCAAAAATCTACTCTCGGCCCCAACGACTCACCGGCTACCCGCAAATCTCTGATATTGCCCCCAAGCTCGCATGGATTGCGAATAACTGCCGAGGAGAATACACGTTTTCGCCGGAGGCTGAGGAAGCCTTCGACAAATGGTATCGAGGCTGGAAAGCCCAAATAATTTCCGATGCCTTACTGGAGCACGAAAGCCGCAAGGATGTGCATATCCGAAAGGTCTCCATGCTGCTCAGGGTGGCCGACTACTCTGAATCGCATGTGATTGAGAAGAAGCATTTCATGCTGGCCGAGAAGCTGGTGAGTTTCACCTTGCGCCGAGCCAACAAGGTCATCGCCGAAGTGACAACGAGTGAGTTCATTCGACAGCTGGAATCCGTCGAAGAGTTCATCCAGAAGCGACACACCGTCAGCCGGAAAGAACTCGTGTCCCGCTTCAGCCGGAACATCCGAGTCGACGAACTCAACCTCATGCTGACCCAGCTGAAACAGGCCGAGATCATTCGCATTACACTCGACAAACAGGAACTCAATGCTCCTTCCAGCGTAGGCCGGGAGTTATATAGCTACTCCAGCCACGAGATTCTTCCACCAGAGGAGGTTGTATTTTGATACCCTTCACAACCAAGGAAATCCGAAAAACCTACGAGCAGCAGAAGACCATCAAGAAAACCGCTGAAGTCCTCGGGATCAGCCGGTCCACCGTCAAACGCAGACTCCATGGAACTCCGAAACCTCGAGGCCGGCCGCCAGTTCCCCTTGCCATGAAAAAGTCTTGGCATACAAAAGCCTACGAGTGGTTCATGAACCACCAGACCGAGCCCCCATTACCCCATTCACCAACCGAAATCGCCAAGCTCTCTGGATTTAAGGTGTATCAAATATCATACATCTTAAAGTTGCGTCAGCGAATCTTCTCCGAGAAACTCTCCCAGCTCCCCAATCTCCGGAACCTCGACCTCATACTCGTAGATACCTTAGGCCGCCAATTCTCCACTCGTGCAGTCACTGCGTACACGTTTAACAAGCCAAGTCCTTATGACGGCTCGATCACGATGTGGTGTCTGACGGGGGGGGTGAAGTTGCAGACAGTGAAAACGACGCTCGGCGAGCTCGAAGAAAAGATTGCTACTTTGTCGAGAACAAAGGATTAAAGTCGGGGGAAAATGGCTCCTTGAGCATTGGGGCTCCGAGGAACTCAACGAAATTGTTGTCCCTGATTCCCTTGACCATGTAATCGAGTTGGACTCCACCTGGCATCAAGAGTCTTGGGATGTTAAAGCCTCGACCAGGAACCCACCATCCGAAGTTCCTCCAGAGATTGACTTTTGCCATGTCGGACTGCGGCCCTGACCCAAGAGCCTGCGTTACGTCGAACATCGTCGACCACAAGGGACCCCCGTTGAAGCTCATGGAGTCGATGAGGTTGAACCCACTGAAGTTCATCCCGAGAGCCTTGAATCCCATGTCGAGGGAAGTGAAGACAAACGCCAATCGTGCAGCAGTCATCAACCGGTCCGACAGGGGCCCGACCGACATGAAGCGGCGATACAAGTCAATCTGATTTATGTTGTAGACCCCGAATTTCCCGAACATTCGTCCGAAGAACCCCGTGGAAATTCGAGCCCGATTTTCCCGGGAAAAGTCGCCCATCAGAATGCTGATGTTGGTGGCTGCGGCGAGGTTTCGGGCAGCGTCAGTTTTTCCCTCCTGCACGAGCTTCCAGATGGGCTCAAACTCTGAATCTCGGAGATAATTGAGTCTCGCAATATCCCGGAACTGCGAAACATCACCAAGATGCCCTGCTTTCAGTTGTTCCAATGCAGTATCGAAGGCGTTGTCAGAACTCATACCTGTTATGATTCGAGAGTATAACTCAGAAGTCTGCTGGAACCGCATGAGTTTCTCGGTGAACTTTACCCCCGAATTGCCAGTAACTTCAGCCAAGTCGGTCCACAATCGGTCAGTTAAGAGCCCACGTTGGATGAACTCCTCGATTTTATTCACCGAGTAATCGTTGACTGCTTTGAGGAAATGCTGCCGGAACACTGGATACACGTTGGTATAGGCCTGAAGAGAGTTTCTCCAGCCTGCCATCGGCCTAAATCCCAAGACTGCTTCAGTCATCACGTTGCTAATACTGCCTGTAATATCAGTCGTTGGAACATTGTTGAAACTCTCCTGCAGCTGCTGAGAGAGTTTTCCGTCACCGAAGAATCCTACTGCCCGCTTCATGGCATTCGCCGTCATCGTCGAGACCTTGAGCGAAAGGTTTGCAAACTCCTGTGTTGTGGTATCAGGAATTGCCATCAAGATTGAGTAGTAGCCGGTGAGTGATTGCTTGAGATTATCCGAGATTGCGGGATTGGCGGCATTTTCAGTCATCCAAGTAGCAAGACGATTCAAGGGACTGCCCACGAATCTTTCTCGAAAGCCCTTGTCGATATAGTAGTTGAGCATGGAGTAGATGTTGTGGTCATTATGCGCATTGAGGAAGGCATCCATTCTCAAGTTTCTCGAGATAAACTTATAGCCCTCAGCGTCTGGGCTGAGATTCGGAAACAGCCGAGCCATCTTCTCGTCGATGCTTGCACCAGTCAACGCCACCAGCTCACTGACGTTGTTCACATTCCTGAAGTGAGGAACAGTGTTCTCGAAAAATCCTGTGAGGTCGATTCCGAATTCCCTACCCAAGGCACCAATGAGATTCTTGGTCGCACGAAGTTTGGAGATATCCAGTGGAGTAAGCTCGAATTCTGGGTCAGCCATGTAGGTCTTTGCTGATTTTGCCCAATCAGCTTCTGGGACTTGCGCCAGCCACCCATAGAGCTTGAGCTGCTCGGGACCCATCAGATGCCCATTCTCGTCGGAATAAATCTGTCCAAGCAGCTCGGTCATTCTCTGCTTCTGGCGTTCAAACAGTCTTGTGCCAACCTTGATATCTTGAATTATTGGACTGAGTTCTTTCGGTCCCCCATTGTCGATGGACTTCATAATGTAATTGGTTCTCGGCATAATGTAGTAGTCGATATATTCAGACAGTTTAGTTCTTTGAAGAATTTTGGCTCCGTCAGTGATAGCCTTTCCGGTATCGGGGTCAATGAGTGGGTTGACTTTCGAAGGCTCAAACTTCATCTGGCTCGCAATCTCTGCAACTGTTTTCTGCATGGGATCATCTACCCCCCCGTTAGACAACTTGAGCAGATCATCGACGCCCGGGTTATTGGGGATCATGAACAAAAGCCCTTGGAGCTCTTCTTGTGAGCGTAAAAGCCAAGTATGCTGACCATCGCTGGCAGCCATCATTCCGCCGGGGGCTGGAGAAAGCCGGATACCTTTCCGCGCGGCAGCCTTTTCGGCTTCTTGCCCAGCCCTGCTCATTCTTAACAGAGCCTGCTTCATCTCGTCAAATGTCTCGAAAACTTGTGTATCGTTGAGAGAAGGGATGTCAATGACGTATCTTCCGTTGTCTACCGCATGAGCCTTCACCACAGTTCCGTCGGAGAGAGTCTGCTTGAAGACTTTACCAACTGGAATATCAGGTTGAGAAAAATCCTTGATTGCAGACAGCATCTGTGCTGGAGTCCCTGAAACCATTGTGTTGGTAAATACTATCCGGCCATTCGCATCAACAATAGTTGGCGGCAGTAGATTCGTTGGAAGAGCTTTCAGATTCCCCGAGAAAATCACATCATCGAGAGTATTGTAGGACCCAACTATTCGGCCGTTCCTATTGCGGAGGATGTATGCAGTTTCCTCGGTCACAGGGTTCTTCTCGACCTTGAGGATGAGTCCTGCTTGGCGATTGAGAGCATCAGAGACTTCGTTGAGCCCAATTTTCCCCTCAACATACATTGAATCCCACAAGACCGACGAGGCATCGTCGAGACTCTCGAGCTGGATGGGTTTCCCTCTGAGCGTCAGCACATACTTCTTGTCAGGCGTCATCTCGAACTTTCCAGCTGGGTCGATATTCTTCACCGCAGCTTCGACGGCATCAAGGTTGGCTTCTGGGAATACATTTGCTGGTTTTGCGATATTGTCCAGGAGATTCTTCACCATCTCCTGAGTTTGCGGAGTAGTGATTTCCTCGGGGATGAAGAGTTTCCCCTGCTTAAAGGCTCCTTGCGCATACTGATTGGCGAACTCTTCTTCTGGGACTATGCCCTCGAAACTGAGCTTAGAACCCGTCTGCCCTATCATGCTCTTCGCCAGCTTCGCCAGAGCCTCGGGCTCGTAAGATTCTGTGTTTGCGATGACATTCTGAGCCATTGTCGCTACGTGAGCTACCGGGAGGTCATCGAGACTCAAATTGGAAGTGAACAGCCGAGTTACTTTGACTTCCTCATTCCATCCTCGAATCACATCGTCGAGGGTATCGAGACGTTTGGGCAAATTGGCCTTGATGAAACTGAAGGCTTCAGCAAAGTTGTCGAACGGTTTTCCGACGTTTACTCCATCCTGTACAAGCTGAACGGCCTTTACCCCGCCATTGGCATCGGGGATCAGCTTGGTATCAAAACCGGCAGATTTTGCGAGGATTTTGAAGCCGTCTGCAGATGCCGGGTCATATGGATTGAGGTGAGTGTAGGTGTAGCCCTTGGCAATGGCATCGACAATTTCTTTCTGCTGCTCCTTGCTCGCCGAATCGAAGACTTCCTGCGGGATGCTCCCGTCAGCAAAGGAGTGAAAGATTCGAATGGAAGTCTGAGGGTCAGTTGCCTTTTCCAAAGTATCTGCGATTGCTTTTGCATCATCGACAGACTTCATCGTAGGAGTCTTGAACAAGACTGTTCGCAGGGGCTTAATCGCAATATTCCATGCGTCCCGGAAAAGTTGACCCGCAAGGTCATACGCTACACCTTGGCCGAAGCTCGAGGCAACACCTCCCCAGAACTTCGAGGGCCCGTATAGCTGCCCTTCCTCTACGAGTCTTGGGAATGACCGGGCTACATCAACGACTCCTTGCATCCCCGATGAAATCATCTGAGGAAGAGCATGGCCGTAGAAAGCCTGCGCAGTCTGAGAAATACCTTTCTCCGCTGCCAGTTCGCCTACATTCTTCCACACACCTTTCAAGAGAAGCCCACTTCCCGGACCCATTCCACCTACCAGCGCAGTCAGAGCGATGTTTTCCGCCATTCCTACGCCGAGGCCGGTGAGTGCAGCGTATTCCTGAGCATCTTGGGCCGCATTTTTCGACATCTTGGAGGCGAGCATTTCTGACAGCTTAGCGTAGTCGTGGGTATGGAAGGGGATCTCGTTGAAAACTTGGGCATCGGGGTTGAAGAGCTTCTCAACGGCATCCTTGCCTGCGAGTGCTGCTTTCGCCACGAGACTCTCGGTGAGTGCACGATTTTTCACAATCCATGCAGTAGCTTCTTTCTGCGCCGAGGCGTCCCCATTGTCGAGGCGCTCAGCCAGCCAGAGCGCCCGTTTCATGTCCGCTTGCTCTGACGGGGGGGTTTGTCCTGCGGCGAATGCCTGACGTTCTTCGTCAGTCAAGGTTCCATCGAAATTTGGGGAGACTGGCTTCAGCCCGATGACGGTATTTTTCCAGATGGATTGAAGAGCAGCCTGTTTGTCTTGAGGATTGAGTGCAAGGAACTCTGGGTCTTTTGCGAGGTAGCTCTGCAGAACCCCCGCAACCACCTGCTGCTGCTCGCCATAAGAAAGTTTTTGGTATTGGGGGTCAGCCTTCATCTGGGCAAAAGCAGTCTGAAAGTCCATTCCTCAACCTCACTTTCCGTATCTATCTATGAGACCCTTTACCGCAGCATTCGGCTCTGAAGTTTGGCCCGTCTGAGTTGCAGGGAGCTGTTCACCTCCTGTAGATAACTCGGGAGCTTTGTAGATAAGAGTTCCTGCAAGCCGTCCAATGAGTCCAATAAGACCTCCGGGTTTGGTTTCTGAAAGTCCAGGGATAGGTTCTGTCTTATCACCTGTGAGGCCTGTGAGCATCCTTGTAATCGAAGCGTCGACAATTTGGACCATCTGAGAATACACTTTAATTGATTCCTGAGAAACTTTGGGATTGCTCATCAAAGTAGCCATATCCCCCATTAGTTTCTCACGAGATGCAATCAAGGCTCCCGCAAACTGTTGCTTGCTATTTTGAAGAGCAAGCGTATTCTGGGCGAGGGCGATGTTATTTTGGACCACGAGGCGCTCACCTTCGAGCTGTGCCCGGACAAGGTTCAACAGAATCTCACTCTCGGTGTTCACGGTAGTGGCAGCATTGTGGCCGTAGAGCATCTCGGCTTGCGTGGAACTCATGTTGTCGAAGAAAGTGTTGGCCTTCTTCACGAGGTCAATGCGCTCAGCGGGACTAAGTTGATTCCAAACAGCATTGGTCCAACTATTGGCAACGATAGCTGCCCGGTCAATCTTGGCCTTATCGAGTGCGGTCAGTTCAGTCTGCGGGCTTTGGATGAATTTATTCAGAGTATCAATAGCTTGTTGGAAGATATTCTGGCTCTGAGGGACAGGAGGAGGATTGGCGTTTCTGCTGACTTGGAGCCGCTTGATTTCCTCAGCTCTCCGAGAATCTTTGCCCGTGAAAAAGCCTTGAATCGCAGTCTCTGCTTTTGCAACATCTCGGAGCGTCATTGTAGCTACAGCAGCTTCCCCAGGCTTCGAAGGAGGAACCTCCCCAGAAGCAATCGAAGATGCCCCGGTGGCAGTATTTGCTGAGGGAGGTTTGGCTGCTTTTGCTGCTGCTTCCTGCACACTTGGAGGAATAGTAGTCTTACTCGCTGGAGCTGTGGGAGCTGGAGTAGAAGTTTGAGCGGGCTGAGTTGCAGGAGGTTGGGTTGCAGGAGCTGAGCTAATATCTTGAATTTCCGGGAAGAGACCATTATTTCGTGGTCCGGTATCCGGCATCACCACAGTATCAGCAATCGGCTGTGATGCTCTCGCCTTGAGATTTGCTGCCCACTCTGCATACTGAGCATCTTGGTTTTCGAGAGGAGCCTGACTTTGGGATTTCCAGTAATCAGGAATCAGGGGTTCAGGAATTTCCCAGAGGGGCACATCGAGAGTGCCTTTTGCAGCACCAATAGCCTTTTCAGCTCGAGAACGAATATTCGACTCATCAGTCGGGGAGAGTGCAAAACCTCGAGCTTTGTAATACTGCACAACATCATCAGCAGTAGTCAGAGGGATAAGATACCCAGCTTTCATCAGAGCTAGGGTAACGTCCGGTTTTGAAGTAATACTCTTAACAAAGTACCTCATATCCGGGTCATATCCAAACTGAAATCCAGCTACCGACTGGCCTTGGAGCTGCTGAAAGCTAGTTCCAGGCGCAGTAACCCATGCGACACCATTTTTCCCAAAAGCCAAAGCCTTTGGGTCCGATTCTCCTGTGGAGAGGTCAATTGCAATATTCCCACTATCCCACGGGTCAGAACCAGGTCGTGTCGCATACACGAAAACATCTTTTGCCGAAAGTGGAACAGCAGGCTTCTGACCACCCCCACCACCTGCATTCCCACCAGATCCAGCTTTCTCCATTTGTGCTCTTCGTTGCCAAGGATCAAGTTGAACCCCACTATTTTTATCTTTTTGCATCAGAGTCTGTGCTTTGGTAGCCCAATTTGCTCGGGCAGCCTCTACTTCCTGCTGGGTCATTGGAGCCAGCTTTACGTAGGTTACTTGACCTGTATCTGAGGGATTTGCGAGAGCAGGGGGAGGCTTGGTTGCGCCCGAAGGAGGTGCTACACTCGAAGCAGGAGGAGTTGAAGGAGTCTTTCGGTAATTAGCTGGCATTTTGACGCCACTATAAATGCTGCTCGCCGGGGAAGTGGGGCTCCCAGCTAGAACCTGTGGCTGTGGCTGCTGAGCTGGAGTAGCCGCCGTAGGCTGAGCAGCAGCTGCCGACGGAGCTTGCACGGGTGCTTGCACAGGAGCTTGTGCGGGAACTTGCGCAGGTGGATGGAAATTCTGAGCAGCTACATCCTGGGGTCGATCCCTGGGGAACTCGTACTGGAAATTCTGGACAGCTGTATCCCAAGGTCGGTCCTGTGTGAATGGCATGGGTTGAGGAGGATTTTGGGTGTAATATTGCTGTTGGGCTTCGTCCTGAGCTCGCATCCGTGCGACAATTTCAGGAGGAATATAAGGAGCCTGCTGTTGTGGGGGATTTTGGGCAAAGGCATCCTGCTGCCCGAATGTTGACGGCATGAATGGGTAGTTCGGTGAAGGAGGTCGGTTCGACTCAGGTTGTGGAGTTGGGGATGCACCTGTAGGAGTAACTCCCGGTAGAACAGTTTGCGGAGCAGTCTGGGGCTGAGGGAAAGCCTGCGGGGGATTTCCTCCTGCTGTCTCCCAAGGACGTGTTCTTTCATATTCATGTGGATAGACAACCTCCCCAGCACTAGAAGACTCCGCAGTTGAGCTGCTTGCCTTTGAGTCTGAGGAAGAAGGATTTCCGTAGCTAGAATGGGAATGCTCATATTCTGTACCATTACCGTACCTACCACTCCCATCATTCCCACTCTCCGGATCGTATCCACCACCTCTACCTTTCCAAACTCCTCCACTGCCTCCTCCACCCTGGCCGCCTCCACCTCCAGGGCCTGGCTGAGGGGGACTCTCAGTCTTTTTGTCGGTAGTTTGCGACTCCGTGGAAGAGGTAGGTTGAGTTGGTTGCACAGAAGAAGCTTCGCTGCCTGTTTTTCCTTGGTTGTGGAGTACCCAATTCATCTGGCTGGCAGTGGAGACAGAACTTTGAGCGTCCAGCATCATCTTGTTGGTAGCATCCTCGTAGTAGGAATCGGGGCGATTGGGGAGCCCACTTGCTACATCCAAATTTTTGAGAAGGCCCTTCAAAACAGGTGTTGCAAACCCATTCTCAAGAACCATTGCAGGAGAGTACCCCTCTTGGCCGTAGACGTCGAAGATAGTTTTGAGAGAGTTAAGCTGCTCAGCAGCAGCTTGGGCTGCGTACAATCTTCGATTATTTGCTGAGTTTTTGGCAGCGACCATCACGTCGCCAATATTCTTCCCGATGGCTGCGAGGAACTGTGGAGTGTTATCCTGCTGGTCGACGACGTTCGCTTTTAATACCGTGGGCATTTAATCCCTCCTTATTATATAATCGCCGCAGCTGCTATCGGGGCTATTGCACCAACTGCACCGCCGAGCTGTTCAAGGAAGCCCGGGGTTCTTGCATAGGTCGGGGTGTAGTAGGCTGCGTCGTTGAACTGAGTACCGAGACCTGCGGCATTTCCGTACAGCCCGCCGTACAAATTCGCCAGATTTCCGTAGCCTTGTGCAGCATTCCCGAGTCCGTTGAGATACATATTCTGCATCTGTGTGCCGTAGCCTGCGAGTGCATTCCCTGCGTTAAGCCCAAGTTGCTGCTGCTGACCGGCGAAATTCATCCCAAGCTGCTGGCCCTGCAGCCCCGCATTCACAGCATTGTTATACGCAGCTTGCTGGAGTGCGGATAGTTGAGTCCCAAGTTGCCGACCCTGCATGTTGAGTTGTCCAGCATTATTGAGTCCTGCCTGCTGCATATTGAGTAAGTTAGCTCCAAGTTGCTGCCCAGCCTGATTTGCACCGACTCCTGAAGTAAGTCCACTCAACTGCTGGTTAAGCAGATTGGCTCCAATATTCTGCTGATTGAGACCATTCTGCGCCAACTGCGCCATACCTGCACCTGCAGCTCCAAGTTGCGAAGCCTGTTGGCCCATCCCCGACAACCCAAGTTGCGCCGAATTAAGCAGTGCGTTATTGGCATTGGAATACCCGGCTCCTGTAAGACTCCCTACTGCATTCCCCATTGCTTGCTGCTGTGCGGCGAGGTAGTTGGCTCGAGTATTCGCAAGCTGTGTCTCGGCATTGAGAATTGGGTTCGCTGTGGCTTCAGTCATCGATTTCACTGCTGCACCGGTATTGAGAAGCCCTGCATTCGCCAGTTGCCCGGCAGCCTGCCGCCGAGCTTCATCAGCTGCCGCAGTCGCTTGCTGACGTGTGGATTGGTAAACCCCCGAGAGAGCCTGATCTGCCTGCTGATTCGCCAGTTGCGCAATTCCTTGCTGCTGGCTCAAGTAGCTATTGGCCGCAGCTTCTGGCGACAAATTCTTCGTCGCTTGGAGCGCAGTATTGTACAATCCTTGGCTACCTGTCATCTGATTTACGAAGTTGTTTATATTACCTGTATTCCCAAGCGCACTGTAGATATTCCCCGCATTTTGCCCATACATTCCGGCCTGTACTGCACCCTGTCCAAGAAGTGAATTTCCCTGCTGACCGATATTCTGTGCGGCATTGAGAATCGCCTGTCCTTGCTGATTATTCATCAGCTGGTTTCCATAAGCTCCGAGTTTCGCAGCCTGCTGTGATAGCGCATCACCAAAGTTGTTGTTATACATCGCATTCGCCTGCTGGCCGTACTGATTCGCCAGATTCTGCAAGCCCTGACCCTGCTGGCCGCTCAACATTTGTGAAATCAAGTCGTTGTACTGCCCAGCAGAGCTCATCAAACTCTGCAATCCGCCAGTCCCGGCATTCAGATACCTTCTTGCCAAGTATCCAGTGTTACCTGCTGCTGTTTTAAGCGCACCATATCCCGCATTTGCCAAGTTCCCGTAAGTCCCCAGCTGACTCCCCATACCTGCAAACATCCGATTGAGATTCTGACCCCATGCAGCATTGGCAGCCTGATTGAGCATCTGAACATCGTTGATATTCCCAATTCGCTTGTAATCCATGTTTTGGGGCGTCATCCCATTATTCAAAAGCCCATTCCCCCCACCACCACCCTGTTGATTCGTGCTCAGAGCTCCGTAATTCCTATCATCACGCTGAAATGGGTTTTCTCTTGGTGTTTCTGTAGGAAAATAAGTCTGTGGATTTCTCTCTAAATTGTTGAAAGATATGTCTGGCTCGTAGATATAGTTTTCTTGCGGAGTCCGGGAAATAGCTGTATTTGAGTTCAGTCTTGGTCCGTAAGCAGGTTGTTCATCTAAAGCATCATTCGTGAAGTTCCCTTGTCTGCCCCCAAATGGAGTCCTTCTATTATTTGCCGGAGAATCCCCAAAAAAATCTCCATATTCAAAATCCATACTATATCCTCCTTAACTCACCCGTAGCGTCCCACGCTGCTGCTCGGCCCCACGAGCACGAACCCGTGAAGTCAGCTCCAATATTGTCCACGGCGCACATGCTGCCGTGGTTCCATAACTCACACTACCTGTAGATATTCTAAACCGAATCGTTGGTCCTGTCATCCGGAAAGTAATTGCATCCTCGTCATCATCTGCGTCGATTCTCAGCGTTCCAAGATACCGCCACGTTTTCCCACGGTTCGTGGAACCCTCGACTCTAAACTTCACTGCTGTCGTCCTTGCGGAGTCTGGATCATCCATCAGCCTCAACCCAAGACTCATGACCGACTTGTCAGTATCCGGCAACCCGAAGTCCATATCCTGTGTTTCCAGCACTGACTCTATTGCCTTTGCTGCCATTGCACCCCCCCCGTCAGGCAACAAGTGCTGGGCGGCTTCTGGGTCGTACTTCAGCAGATTTCCGTAGACATCAAACGCATACACAGTCAGCGGGGAAATCTGCCCTTGCAGCACTGAAATCGGCAGTTCGGCGTAGGGGTTGTTCTCAATCGTCCACGCCGGGTCCACGTCATCAAAATGTATCTGCTGGGTGTAATTCGTGATTGACAGTGACCGAATATCCACGCTATCCGCCGCGGACCACGCATTCGGCTTATAACTCCAGAACCATAGCTCCAGTGTCTGCCCGGTCGCCGTCGAAGTAAGGATCATCACTCGGGAGTTGAGCACGTCAGTTTTCGCAATAATTGCTCTCTGATCAACTGCAGAGTCAAGGAGACTCGAAGCAACCGCTGAACCAACTCGGGTGAGTTGGGGCCCAGTGTCCTTTGGATTCGTAAAGAAGTACACATCATCTGAAGCCACAAACAGCATCCCATTCGGCATCGGAGTCACAGCCCTTGGGTCTGTAGGAACTGCCCCACCGGTCTGCACTTCCCGGAAAGCATACGGGATATCGACACTCCCGGTTTCCTCGCCGACATACAGCGCATCTTCAGTGAGGGCCATGATGATGTCGCCATTCGTTGCAAGGCTCACGCCGACGCCCGGCTTTGCCACCAAATCCTGGTAGTTCGCAGCAGCGGAAGTCTCCCAATTCAGAACCTCCGACCATCTCACCCGCTGTTGCACTTGCCCTGGTGGCGAACTCTCGACCGTATTCAAGAAAAACAGTCTGTCCTTGAAGTTGACGATAGACTTCGCCGTCCAGAGTATGGCTGACGGGGGGGTGGAAGTATCCTGCATCACAAACCCGCTTACGAATTCCCCATCGAACTTGAACACCATCGGGGTATAGCCGTCCACGAAATACAGTTTGTTTCGCCCGATAGTCCAACTGATGATGTCTTCGGCGGGAGTTGTGAATGGCTTGATGAAATGGATGTCACCGGTAGGAGCAACTATCCAGTTTCGATTCACAAGTATCGTAGTTTGGTTAGTTCCTGCATCATACGTAATATTGCTGATGAGATAGTATTCCGAGCCATCGTAGAGGTAGTCGCCGTCGGAGATAAGATCGGTCGAGAGGTTCCCCGCAAATACCGCAGTATTTGAAGTTGTGGAGACGATGGTGTAGGCTTTCTTCCAGTAGACTGGTTTGTAGCCGACAGTCTGGTCCACAGTGTAGAGTGCTCGATTGGTGATGACAATCCCAACCGAGCTCCCGTCGGCCTTGAATAGGTTGACCATCTCCTGAACTTGCTCGCCGAGTCTCCGTTCGGCCCGGTCAGCTGAATTCCCAAAGACCATCGGGACTGGAACACTTTTCCCACCGATAATCATTGCAGGAGTCCATCCACCTTGGCGCTTCAGACCTCGGAGTGTGACTTCGTAGCCGCTGGCCCTCAGGGCAGACCCAAGCTCCGCAAGAACGCTCGAGCCTTCGGTCACGACACCTTTGGTGAGAGGCCGGATAGCCAGAGTATCTGGAGTTTGAGGAGGCTGCCACATCGAAGTCCTAGCATTTGCCACGGTTAAAACCCTCCCAGCAATTTAATCACGAGGATCGTCAAACTTGCTATCGTCGATATTTCCAGTAGTTTTATTGTCCTTTCTTGCTTCACGCTCTGCGCGCTCCAGTATTTCTCGGAGGCTTGATACTTCTCCTTCCAGCTCTCGGCCTCGATCTTCAAGAGATTCAATGCTTTTTCCCACTCCGTCTGACTGGCTTCGTGCTGCTGCTTCAGCATCTCGATTTGCTCGTTCGAGAGCTGAATCTGCCCCGCCAGACTGTCCACTCGCTGGCGGATTTCCACCCACGTTGTCCACGGGATTGTGATGGTCGGCGGGTTTTCTTCGGCCCATAAGGAAGCCGATGACAACCAGAACAACACTAACAACCCCAGCAATCCAAATCTTAACTTTCGCCCACACACATCTACCCTCCCATCAACCTTGGGGAGAAAATTTCCCACTTGCAGCCATTGCAGCGCCAAAACCTACGATAAATGCCGGGTCTCGACCCATAAACCACCCGACAACCCCGACAATCACCAGCGCCAGACCCAAGACTTTCGTGATATCCGGGTCCCACTCACCGTCAGTCAACAGTGATTTCAAGATTTTCCCCATGATTTCCTCCTGAAAAGCCGAATCGATACCATTTTTCCACGAAGCCGGGTCTGAGAGTCTCCAAGAGTATCAATAAGTTGGCCGTTCCTCCGCAGCATAAAATGCTGGTACTTCCAGACCCATTCTTCGACAGTAACATCCCCCGGCTGAGGCTTGTAGGAAGCGATTTCCTCTGGGGTCGAGAGTTTCTGATAGGTCCACTCACCACCAGCCACCAAACTCATGAACTCTGCATGTTTCAACACCAAGAATTCCGAGTCAAGGAATCCCCTCTTTTGCCCTTCATCCAGCAACTCCACGGCATCACATTCTGAGCAGCCCTGCCTCCCACCTTCAATGATGGACAGCGCAAAGCAGCCCTCAGAGCCGATGGTTGCAAACCACTTCTGAACTGCAGGTCTCATTTCATGACCTCCTGCTGGAAGGTTCCACCGACTGATGAGGTTGCCAGATGCTTCATCAATTTGTCTTGGGTTGCAACAACGTTCTCAAGAGCTTTTTTAACTTGGCCGTTCAGTTCCATATCGGCAATTTTCATCAAGGAAACTTTCTGCCCTTCAAGCATCGGAACATCTGCCTCATACAACAAGCAGATATTTTCCTTGATGTCTTTCAGCATAGCAAGTATCTGGTCAATCTTCATGTTTGTTCTGTCCTGATCTTGTGTTTGCTTGCGAATCATCTCCTCACGCTCCTTCCGATATCGGCCAATCTCGATAAACAACCCAATGATAGTAAGAACTGAAACACCAAGCCCAAGTAATGCTGCCAAATCAAATGTTACTTGCATCAATAGCTCCTCTCATATCTCCGGTTTCGGCGGCCACTGCGGGTCTTTGTACCAGCCTGGCGTATCGTTCATTGCTCGGAGCGCTTCGGCGTAAGCATTACACGCCTCGAAACCTGCCCGCGCTGTCTCATCTCCGGCAAACAGACGCCTCATGTACATCATGAGCGGCTTGTCGTTCTCAGCAAAGAGCGCCTGCCTTGTAGCCTCTGCTTGGGCTTGCAGCGCCTCATCGCTTGGCTGATTCCACGGAGCGTTCGGGTCTGCCCATTCTTCGGGAGTAATTTCTCGCTCTTCAATGTCATCAAGCGGAAATCCCGCATTGACCGCATTTTGTATGAGCGTGCCCTCCGTGGCATCGGATTGCATTTCAATTAGTTTTCCAGTTGACTTTTGTATACAGATTCTCATCTTTTACCTCCCTAAGAGCGCATAGATATAAGCTGTACCTGTCGTGCTGCCATTCTTCAACCAGTTTAATGTCAGGCCATCATTATCAAGGCTTTGTATAGCCGCACCCGTCTCATTTGACACATCAGTATATAATTCGTTTATACGGTACTCTACGCGCCCCCATATACCCCCGCTTATCTGGTATAAAGTCGAAGCACCGGAATTAGAAAATGTGCCGATAGCAACTCTGGTCGATGCCGTTACAAGACTCAGGATAACGCCCCATGATGGCTTAAACCCTATGCCTGTTATAGCCTGTGTCCCCCCAACCGAAAGGTCCCATGTGGTACTGATAAACTTCATGCCACCGGCATACTCAAACCCATTCCCCGCTGCGTTCACAAAGAGTTTATTGTTAGCGACTTTTGACAGCGCACCGATAAGGTTGGCATCGGATGTACCAAGTGCCGTAGGTAACCTCGTTTCGTTGTTTATTGCATCAGCCAGCGCCTTTAACACTCGTGCATACGACGTGCCGTCAGCAAGGTCATCTTCAGAATAAGTACCAGCATTGATTTTGTCAGCTTTTGCGGCGCTGATTCGTTTGTAACTCGATCCGTCACCGATATTATCTTGAGATAGAGCGTTCGAACCCCCAATCGACAAGGCGGTCTTGATGACCGACTTGACGGTCGACCAGAGAGTTTTCTTAGGTCCATAGGTTGCTGCGCTGTCCGCGAGCGCGAATTCATCATTATCGTCAAGCGAAGCTTTCGCAGTCATTGCGTGGAGCAGCGCAGCCATCTGCAAAGTCGTGAGATTCACTGGAATCCAGCTTGCAGACGTCTTGTCGTAGACAAAATATTCTCCTGTTGACGGCTTGAACCAGCATCGCCCGATAGTCTCAGACCCCGCAGTTTCTGTGCCCGTAGGATCAGGAATTGGGCTTGTAGGTTGAGTATCTGAAACCCAGACTCTTGCTGAACCTTGCCGATGATAGCCCTGCTGGTCATTGATCAGGAAGTTGAAATCGTGCTCAAGTGTAATCCTCTCTCGGACCATCTGCCGAGTCTGCCGAATAAAATCATCTACCTGCCCCAGCAAGTTTGCGCCGGTAGGCTGACCATCTTCCAAACTCGACCACGTATTCTCATGCGCCATACTTAACTCCTGCCCTCAGGACTCATGAAAGCCTGATGATTGTTGAGATCATCGTGAATATCAAACTCTGTACGGGTTCTTTGCATAAAGTCCTCAAGGTCTCGCTTTGTTGCATACGCATCCGCCGATTCCTGTGCTCTCCGCAGACCCCACCAAATCCCATACAACACCAGCCCTCGATGAAACTGCACAGGAATTTCCGGCTCAACAGCAATATCTGTATAACCAAGTTGCTTGGGACCCCGGAGATACCGAACAATGTAGGCCAGACCTTTTTCCGGCCACACATCTACTGCGAAGCCCCCAGCAATCCGATACATCGAGGTAGGTACGCCAACAGAAGTATCGGCATACAGAAATCTTGAGTCTTTGAATGTTTCTGCGAGTTTTGACCCATCAGTCACACTAATAACTTGTGATACTTCCAGCGGCTTTCCGTTTGCAGCAAAATACGGTATTCCCCCAACTGTCGTCGGGTCATACCCACTTGAGACTGGGACAAACCGGAATTCTCTTTGATAGACTGTCGCAGTCTCACCGTTCACGAATGTTCCGTCAACATTTGTGAGGACAACGCTTGTCCCATTGGACCACAGGATTGTCCCTGTGGCTCCACTTGTGCTGCCTACCACGAGCTTCCCGACCTGAAGATTGGAGCCTGTCGGGAGTCCACTGATGACCATTGAGTTCCCGACGATCCCACTGATTGTGCCGCTCAATGGTTCCATGGTCATGTAAGCTGTGTCTTCGAGATGACGGAATCTGACCTGGCGGCCATTCGGCCACTTCCACATCGAAAGCGCCAAACATCCATCATTCACGACATCAACGATTTTTTTCCACCCCAAATGACTTGTATTTACAGTTTGTAAGTCTCGGTCTGTCCAGAAGTCGAGTTCCGACGGCTCCCCAAGAGCCTCGAAAATCTCAACCACAATCTCTTGTAGCGTCATGGCTCATAGTCCTCCTGACAGTACCAATGTCCATTTTTTCGAATCATTTTGCTGATAGGAAATTCAGTCTGGCAGACGTAGCACGTATCCCAGATTTCTGCGACTGAAGTGTACGGAATCCCATGTTCAGACACCGCAATCTCCCACTTTTCGTAGGATTCTGGAGGTGTTGGAGTCGAATGCTCGTCTGTCCAGACCAAATTCGGCAAGGACCCGGTGAATTCAGTCTCCATCGGGTCCTTTGTGCCGATTATCTTCCACGCATAGACAACAGCCCCGTCAGGCTGAGTCTTATGCACCCACATCTCACGCTCCAGCTGAACCGTAGGCAGCTTTGTAGTCGAACACTCCAACCGCAAAGCGCATCACCAGTTTGTACATCATGTTGTCAGTCTTGAAATCCGGAGCTTGTGACATCGTGGGTTTCTTCTTCCAGTAGAACCGGAAGTCGTGCTCGTCCGACAGGAGGAACCACGCATCGGGGTCCGTCAGATATCTCGAGACAAACACTGACCACGCATCCACCACTCCCGTACTCGGATTGAACTGGTTCTTGAATGGCCCCGTCGCAGGAGCATGAGAATTAACTCCATCACTCACGATGCCCTTCGTCCAGTCGGAGTACGACCAGACATAACCAGTCGCCGTGAGTAGCGAATACGCCAACCATTTCAGACTGGTTGGTATCACGAGCTTCGAGGGTTTGATCTGGAGCTTGATGCCATTCTCGTCGACCACGCTGTCGAAATACTCGAACGCTGCCTGTAGAGTCGTCGCACTTAAGTCCGCCGCAGCAGCATTGTTAATGGTATCGCCCGATTTCAGCGTTACGTGGTTGCTGGCGAACACTGGCTTCCCGTCCCATGCAGTAACCGTCGAGAACCCGTTGTTAAACAGGTTCCAGAAATTCGTCTCGAGGCACGCTGCTGCACTTCTCGACAGACTCTGCGGAACTGATTTCATCATGCCAAACAGCTCGTCGGCATCCATTTCCTCAGTTCGCTGGAATCCGAGACCATATTTCACAGCCTGGATAGACTTCTTGTGACCTTCCTCCGGCACATCAAAGCTGATGGCCTCACCCTCTGCCATTGCCCGCATATTGCCAAGACCAGTGAACTCCGCCTCGGTGTAGGTTTTGCCCTTTGTCGGGAAGGTCTCAATCTTCGCAATCTGCGTGTATTCCTTGGGATAATCGGCGTATTTACCGATGACCATTTTCGCAATTTCCTTATCAAATTGATAAGGATAGCCACCTCGTACCGCAATTCCATTGCTTGCCATGTTATTCCTCCTTCACTAGAACTGCATTACGCTTCTGCGAATGCGGATGAGATAATGTGTGGAATCCAGAACACCCACGACAAACGGAATTGCGCCGTTGTTGGTGATCGTCCCACCCGTTGCTACCTTCAGATTCGTGTCGAGGTAGTTGGTTGCTGCAGCAGCCTTCGTCGCATCGGTTGCCGCCGCAGATTCCGCAGACCAGACCTGCCCCTGTTTAACAGGGATAACCTGCACAACCCCCCCGTCAGACACCGTGGTGAGCGCCACACCGTAAATCACGCTTGTTGTAGCTGCCCCGCCCGTAATGACCTTGACCTTCGGCGTCCCTGAAGCACTGGCCGCGGCTTCCAGATAGACTGGAGCTCCCGCAGTGATCGCACCGTCGGCAAGGTATTCCTCCGTCTCGACATACGAGTCATCCTTATACAAATTCAGCATTTTACACCTCCGCTGTGCCCTCGGAACCTTCGTCCGAGGCTATTTCCGTCCACGGAGCGTCCAATTTCTCGTCCTCCGTGAACCCACCGACTCCCGATAGCGCCGATTTCCCCGATTTTTTCCACGCCCCAGCCAGTTTATTGTTTTTCTCTACCTTGGCCTTCTGGCGTTCTTCCCAAATCTTCTTCGGGAGGTACATTGCTACCAGTTCCGTCTTCCCCATGCTCGAAATTTCAAAGTGACCCTCTGTTGGACCCAAGAAACTCTCCGCCATGTCTGGCGTCAGTCTCTTGTAGCCCTGCGCAATCATGGAAGGAACCATATCCTCCCTGACCCACCGGGTCACTACGTCTTTCGGGGCCTTCAGCGACAATTTCTGCATCGCTGAACCCATTACCTGCCGGTCAACCGACAAACTTCGGCTCAATTCGGCGATTTTTTCGCCCCTCCAAGACTCATGGAACTCCTTCGCTAGGTTGTACCGAAGAGCATTCTCCTTCGAGAGCTGCTTGACGACCGCATCTGCCAACGGCAGGAAGTCTGAAGTCTGTTCAAACAGCAGCTTTACGCCCTTCTGGTCCAACTCTACTATGGAAGCGACGTCAAATCCAGTTCCAACAACCACTTTTTTCGCAAGATTCGGTGTTTTGGACCCTTTTTCCTCTTCTTGAGCCGCGATATTCTGTGTAGTATCCTGTTTTTCTTTCATTTGGCATCCTCCTTTATTTCACCAAGCCACGAGCTTTTAGTCTTTCGTAGTAAAATCCGGGTTCTACACCCTGTTTTTCCGCTTCCTCTGCTACCCATCTCGGAACAACGACTGTTTTTGTCTTTTGCGGACTCGTCGGAGCTGCCGTCTGTCGGTTCGCAAGGCTCGGAACAACTGGAGTTTTCTTCTCCGGGTCAATCCCATACTCCTTGAGCTTCTTTGCGACCAGGTCATTCACCAAATCGTCAGTATGACGGCTCTTTACATTCTCCAGAACTGCCTTATAAATATGAGGATTCTGGAGTTTTGTCCCCGGAGGCAAGTTTCTCACCGTCTCTTCAATCTCATCCTTCCACTTTTCATAGAACTTCTTGTCATCAGGGTCCTTAACAAGCAACTCTTTCGACACTTTCTCTTGATTCAGCAGCATTGCCTGCACAAGTGGACCCACTTCCTGCCCTCGAATCTGCTGTCTGAGCTCCTCTGTCATCAGTTGCGCAGCCTTCGCTGGGTTCTCCAGAAACAGTTGATTCAGTCGGCGTTCACGATCTTCCGGAGATTCCTGCGGCTGCTGGGGCTGTATCGGCATCTGTGGCATCGGTTGAACGACTTGCCTCTGTTGCTGGAGCAACTGAGCCCAGCGATTCTTCTCCTCCTCGAGGTCTTTCTCAACCTTCTGAATCTGCCGAGCCATTTCCTCCTTGGTCATTCCGGCAAATGGGTCATCAGACTCTTCTTCGACCCCTTCTTCGCCTTCGACGACATACTTCGTCCCAGTAGTCTCGACGTCCAGCTCCTCGCCTTCAGCCTTGACTTCCGGAGTTTCACCGACATTCTCATCCGTCATTGCATCATCAATCTTCTCTGCCATTTTCCATTTCCTCCATCTTATTTAGAATTTCTTTCACCATCTCACATTCCACCTGCAAGACTTCCACCTTGGCCTGCGCCCGGACCAATTCCTCCGGCTGGCGGCATAGCACCAGCTTGTCCACCAGCATTCGGCGCTGCCACTGGAGGAACGCCAGCAGCTCCGGGCTGACCGACTCCAATACCTCCGGCGGCATTTGGAATCTGGCCGCCAGCGCCACCTTGAGTTTGTTCTGTTCTTTCAACTCCATTCAACTGCTCCTTCATTGCAAGGACCTGCTGATTCCTCAGCTTGTCCACTGCGCTCATCATGGCTTTGGTCTGCCCCACAAACGGCAGGAAGTCGTCCGGATTCCCGACTTCAAAGAACTCCAGAATCTTTTCCATCATCATCGTCTGCCCAACCTGCGCCGAGTTCAACAGCTCCTGAATCTCTGCATTCTGTGCAGTTTGAGGATTCGCCTTGGCCTGCAGCAAACCCAGCATCTGCTGTACATACTGGTTATACAGCTGACTGACCATCAAGAATCCCTGCTTTCTTGACTCATCAGTCTTATTGATATCCGTCGTTCTCACGAAGAATTTGAACTTCACCGGCAAATCCTCAATCTTCAGCTGCAAGACTTGCTTCATCTCCGCCAGATCTCCTGCAGGCAGGAAACTCAAATCCATCAGATCAGCATTGGCAATCGCCTGATACAGCACGAGCACATACACATTCGTCATCGCCTGCTCAACATTCGCCAGCAGATTATTCAGCAGTGCATTACCCTGACCTGCAAGGAACGTCGTCCCCGCTGCCGTTGCCCCCGACTTCACCGTGGTGTCATTGAATCCCGCCATATAGTCGTTGGCTCCGCTGATCCTGTCCGCCGCTTCCTTCACCATCTGTTCAGAAATAATGCATCCCTGTGTGATATCCGGGAAGTCAATTGCCCTAAAATCATTCACCGGGTCATCCACCGGAAGCACCATAAACGGTTCCAGTGGAACCTTGTCATCAATCCCCGAACCTCTCCGAGTCAGGAAAATCTTGAGCATTGACAGCTGCGTCCCATCCAGCCGCATCCTGTGAAGTGCTGTGTTCTCCTCCTGTAAATCCTCCAACATCTCACACAACCCGACTCCATACAGACTGTCTGGGTCGTCGATATACGTCAGAACCTCATAATCCCTGACACTCAGCGGATTGAACTGTGACCTCAAAATCACTCCACTCTTCGGCTCGACCCATACAACAATATCTTCTGGAATCCCGTCCCCATCGACATCCCAGAATACATTGCACTCAAACAGGTCATACTCCTCATTCTTGAGGCTCCCTACTTCGACTCCCGCAGTTTTCAACGCTTCAACCTTGTTGGTGTCGTACGACTCAATTGGCTGGTTGATAATCTGGTCGATATTCTGGAACATCTGCTGAGCTTCATACTGCTCCAGCTCATGCTTGAAGAACCGATACCTCACCCCAACCCACGGCGCTCGCTGCACATCCTTCCAGTATGACCGAGTAAAAAAGTCCTCCAATCTCACCGGTACAATCTCCGGCCCCTTATGTCTCAAGTACGTCACCTGCTCCACCGGACCGCCCGCCACCTGTCTCTTGAAGCTCCACTGGTCGACGGTAAACGGCACTTTGACCACCTGCGTCCCCAAGCTCACGAGGTCGTACGCAATCCGATTGAACTTCCTCTGCATATCCAGCCCGTACCGACTCTCCGCCTCTATCTTGAAGAACTTCTCGACGCTCTCCGCCATATCCGAATCCTCAAGATTCATCGGCTTCACTTCAACCGGGGGCTTCTTCACCGCAAATGCTCCCACCAGCTTCGAATAAATCGTCAGCACCTTCTGTGCCGTCAGCGGCGGTTCCACATTCGATGCATTGATCCACGGCGAGTTGCGGACAGCTTTCTCCGGCTTAGCTCTTCTCTGGAGCCTCCACTTCCTCCATCGGTCCTCCAAAGTCTTCCGCTCATTCATCACATCCATCAATTCCGAGCAGATATACTCCGAGAACTTCGCCCTATCTTCATCCGACTGAAACACATCCGAAAACTGATACGGGGTATCCTTCCTCACCCCCCCGTCAGACCCTGGCGCGGGCCCTCCTTCGACCACAAAATTGGTATCTTGGGGAACAAGGTCCCCCGATGTTATCTCTGCCATTTTAGGCCTCCTTCACTCAATATCCCGAAACCTTGGAAACATATTGTCTCCTCTTGCTCGTAGTGTCCTCTTCATCGTCGTCGAAATCGACCCCCCCGTCAGACCCACCAGCAGGCCGCCAAGACTTGAACACCGCAATCTTCACCATATCGAGCACGTCCATCCGCTTCGACGGGAATATCCTCAACTCCTCGAGGACCACGTTTGCCACTTCTCTCCGCACATACAGCTTCCCCCGCTCCAAAAACGGCCATAAGATATTCTTGATGGTGGTCTGCTTCTCCCCCAGCGCAGGCACTCCCACCACCCCGACCTTCGATCCCCTCCGAGCAATTTCCTTCCTTAATAATGGGATGAATGCCTTAAAGCCCGCCTGAGCCTCCACGAACGTCGTCCCCATCATCACCCCGTACTTCTGCGCGTGTTCAAATATCCAGTCGAAGAACGTCGTCGGGCTCACAAATCCCGCCTTCGCCTCCAGGATCACCACAACATCATCCGAGAACCGAGCAATCACTCCCGCCGAGGACCTCGAAGTCCCCGTCCCCACCCGCTTCTCGCTCGCCGCCGGGTCTGCCCCACCCACCACGCAGGCCCCCGCCAGCTGTCTCCGTTCACCTGTGCCCTCGAACACGAGTTCGTAGCCCTCGAGCGTCTGATTCCACTCGACATCGACAATCCCGACCTTGAATCCGCCGAGTTCTCCTTCTTTTATCATCCTCGCTCGATTCATGTACTGCGTCCAATACAGCCACGGATTATTCTCCCGTATCTTCTCGAGCTCAGCCGTTGAAATGACATCTGGTATGATATTCTGCCCTCGGCAGATGACCGGCCTGTAGTACACTTCCCACGGGCCCGACGGGTCGACCGGATACTCCGATTCCTCGAGCTCATCCCAATCCCCATAATGCGCCTTGGCGTGCACCATCGTCGGCTCATACGGGTCATCCACGCAATACCTCGTGCCGACGAGCTCCACGTTCGACTTCGTGACCGACACTAGCAGCGTATTCATGTTATCGTAAATCCAGTTCGTGACCCGGTACATATCCGCCGTGGGACTCCGGTCGGAGTTGAGCATATCGTCCCCCACCGGGTCATCGAACGTCACGTCGTCAAGGTGAATCCCTTGAGTCGAACCACCAGTCGTGATGGCCTGCAGGTTGGGGTCGACCATCTTCCTGGTTCTCGATGTAAGTACCAGCGTGGTGTCGTCCCGGTTGGCCTTCTGGTGCTCCGGGTAGAGCCACCTGAAAAACTCATTGTCTCTGAAGGTCGAGTTCGCCACCTTCACGAAGCTCTCGGACCTGTCGTTGATTTCCGATGCAATTCCGATCCTCAGATTCGGGTCCCGAATCAATCTCCACTGCGCAGCCCCATGCGTACAAATCGTTGACTTATACGCACCTCTCGGCAGATAAATCCCTGTTCTTGCGCCTTCTTTCGTCGCAACCTTCTGCCTGAAGTTGCACACCTCCAGATGCAAACCCTCATTCAAGAGATTGTACGGCCCGCTATACCCCGCAATAAACTTCAGGAAAAACCACAGATTCACAAGGCCCGCCTGTCTCAGCAACTGCCGCACACTCTCTGTCGTGGACATCCTCCCCCCAGAGCTCACCTCCTCTACCAGCTGCCGGAGGACCAGCGCTGGGTTTGATTCCTCGCTGAATACGGGAGCCTGCGGATGTCTCTCAATCTCGAATGGCGTAACAACCACCGCCATCAAACCCCCCCGTCAGACGACCCGGCGTGCCCGCTTGGCCTGTTGGGAAGGCGCACCCCCCCGTCAGGAGGCTCAGGCTTGCTGAGGCCCTCGGTCAACTTCTCGACGCCTTGCAGGGCCCCGTGGAGAGCTTCGCCGAAGTTGAAGACGATGCCGATGGGAGCTTTCTGAGAAGTCTTCGAGACTTCGGGGGCATCCTTGCCGAGGGATTTTAGGACCACCTCCACGGCATCCAACTTGACCTCCGGGTCCGAGGAGTTCATGAGACTGATGAGGGCGGCAACCGCCATCGACTCTAGCTTGTCCCGGAGGCCCTCGATCGACAGAGCCTCAGGTTCCTCGGTATCCTCGGGTTCTCCAAATTCTCTAGAATCTCCCATTCTCTTGGCCTCCAAAAATTTTTCATTTTCCCCCTTGACAAAAATCCAATCCCGTGAGATACTATCATCGTCCGCCCCCGCACGACACCCTGTGTCGAGCGGAGGAGGGCCCCCCCCGTCAGAAGCCTGAGAGTCACAAGCTCTCAGGCATTTTTTTGCCCTCACGGTTCAAGAAGACTCTGTTCCCACCGTGGGAACATTGTCTTCGTTTTCCCCATCGGGGAAAACGACGGCGAAGATGTCGGCGGCGTGGTAGAGGATGACCGGCATGTTGCCCTTGACGCCGAGAGGGACGCCTTTGGTTTCGTCGACGATGACTGTCGAGCCGACGGGAATGTGGGTGACGTCGGGACCGATTTTGAGGACCGTGCCGTGGTGGGTGATCTGCTGAGCGGCGGGCGGGATGATGAGGCCGGAGGGCGTGAGCTGTTCGCCGGGGTCGAGCCAGACGACGAGTCGGTCGCCGAGGGGTTTAAGGCGAGTGAGCTGGTCGGGGTCACGGGTAAAGTTGGGTACGTTGGGCAAGGTGGGATGCCTCCTTGCATAAGAGTGTAGTGGATTTGAATGTGGGTGTCAAGATGGAATGTAGGGCAAGGTTTGGGAGTGTGGAGGATTAAATATGTTTGCAGGTGAGGGAAATTGTGTGAGGTTGATACCCCCCCGGCGCGCGCTACAGTTTCCGGCAACGGGGTACGGGTAACAGTATCAACCTACAGTATCAACCTATAGTATCAACCTATCCTATCAACCTGTAGTATCAACCTATCCTATCGTGTTAATTAATCCATTCTATGCGCGCCTATGAGCAAAAAAAAGGCGCGCTCATAGTGAGCGCGCGCCATAAAGTGAGCTATTGCAAGCTCACTTCACTAGCTTTTTGAGCATTGCTTTCTCAGCTGGTGAAACCGTCGACGGTTTCACGATAGAACCGGCCAGCAGTTTCCGATACTCTGAACGCAAGGACTCTGCAAGTTTCGCATTATGTAGCAAGATACTTGCTACGCCATAAGCACCATAATAGTCCCTACCCTCAGCAGTCGAACGGAATTGCGATGGACAATAAATCCCCTCTATCACTTCCACCTCTCTCCCCGCCTTGGTAGTAACTTTCTTTCTAGGCAACGTGTCGAACGTTGCCTTTATCGCGGACAACAACACTCGAACGTTCGGTTCGTTGTCCTCTATAATCGACAACAAGATACGAACGCCAAGCTCTAAGTAGTCGTTGCTATAACGACACTTGGGCTTCCCCTCAGAAAGGACTTGTGCTGCTTTCTTGTACCATTCAGGCCGACTTTCTTTCTTGTTTGCCGATGATACTGTTGTCCGCATAAGCCCTTCCTTCTCGATTGTCTTTAGGATATCCATAGCTTCCACCTTCGCGCGCGCATACCGCGCGCGCATTCCATAAGATACGATGCGCATACGCTCATCGTTTACCCCTATTCTACACCCCAAGGCTTGGATTTGACAATCAGGATTTATCACGCATTTTATAGCATTTATCACGCACGGGCGGACTCGGGGCGGATCCGGTGCGGACTCGGGGCGGATCCGGTGCGGACTCGGGGCGGATCCGGTGCGGACTCGGGGCGGATCCGGTGCGGACTCGGGGCGGATCCGGTGCGGACTCGGTTTCACCCACTGAAATACAGTTTCAACAGTTGAAACGAACAGTAGCCGACCCCTGTAGTGCGCTACTATGTCGAATGGCCGGGCTGCTTACAGCAGCCCCAAAGAGAGCCTCACTGCAAGTTCCGTGCCATTCTGGAGGCGATTTAATCGCCTCCAGAAATCGCTTATGACGTTATGAGATACCACAGGAAAAAACGGTCATAACTCTTTCTGTTGCAAGGAATTAAGCCCAAAAACCTTGCCCTACAACTTTGAAGCCTACACACTTAATAGCAGTTTCTTCGAGGTGTATGAAAAATCATACATCTTAAAGTAGTCATTAACTCCTTCTCCCAACAGCACTTACGATATGCTTGAATTACGCTGTATTCACTAACGTCTTAACGCTTGCATGTTCCGTGCATTTTTTGCATTTTCTGCATTTTGGGAAAGCGATTTAATCTGAACCCCTCAAACTCGAAGTAGCCTAGAGTATCAGACCTAGACCGCTCCGCGGTCTGCGCCAACCAACGCAATAAAAAATTATCGAAATTTTCGGCCAATTTTACTCCTCGGGGCTGTGAAATATTTATGCACACTTTCATGAAAGTTTATACACTTTTTCAGGGTCAAAACGTGCGACACTTTTCGAAAAAGTGTCAAATCACGTTATGCGATTTCGAGCTCGTGCAGGAATACCGCTGACTCTCGCAGCTGTTCGTGAGCGGGAGGGCTCACATTAAAAGACTTCGCCGACATGCAGAAAATGCAGAAAATGCAGTCGACATGCACGGGTAAAACCCCAAATAACTCCTTGCAACACAACGACTTACAGCGTCAAAAAATGCAAAAATGCATCACAGACCTTCTCGTGCGTGTTCACTTCTGCTCTTTGTATATTTATATTATCCCTATATATATATTATATATATATAATAAATATAACCCCGTAAAACCCCGTAAAATCAAGCAAATTCAGGGAAAGGTAATTTCTGCATTTTTGCATTTTCCGAGCTGTCGGCCATCACGTAATTTCTACACCCCCCCGTCAGGCCACACCCAGCGGCCCAACAACCCGTAGCCCCCGCCAACCGGTCGGTCTCTGACGGGGGGGGGGGCCACCTTCGGTGGCCAACCCAGTAGCCCCAGCAACCTGAAGTTCAGCAACCCCATCCCCAACTCCCAGCCCCCCAACTGCAGCCAGAACAGCTGCCCCAACCGCATCCAGCAGCCGTTGCCCTCAACCGTTCCCCCGCGCGTGCCCGTGAGGCCTTCGGCCTGCGCGCGCGAGTTTTGAGGCTTGCAGCCTCAAAAAAAATCGCATTTTCGGCCTTGACAAATCCAAGCCCGTGGGTTATGATTGAGTCAGACAATCGCCGAGGGCGAGGGAAAATCCCAGCCCAAGGCCATCGAGCCCAACGAGGCTCACGCTCAAAAATCCGTGCGGAACAACGGAGTACACAATCTGGGATAGCCCAGACCGCATTGCGGAGAGAATGAGGAATTGAACGTGGCTCGATGAACGAGGTGAAGGGCGCAGACAAGATGAGCTTGTCTGCGCAGGAGCTGTGATGCCAGCAGCTTCTGAAAAGTCGTAGCCTGAGCAACTACGCACCGGTTGGGAACACCTGGAGCGAAACAAACCCCCCAGAAAAAAGCGCTCGGTAAATAAATCACAAAGCATATTTTCTCTTTTACAGCAGGCATAGTGCAGTCGAGGTTGGAAGAATCTGACCTCGATGGATGGCGCACGTCCATCACTGCTGTATCGCTGACTGTATGGTCAGCCTATCTCATTACATGGAGGTCTACCATGGAAATGTATGATTATTGGAAGCTGGAAAACATGAAAGAATTTGCAGCTCGGCTCTGCGGATTCAAGACGAAATTGGATAAATCTGCAGCAGTTCGCTTCGGCCTTGTTGCCGAGAATCTGTATTTCTCAGTCTACGCAGATTGGCCGGAGATTATGCAGACAATGCAGTGGAAGTACGCTTCGGAACAGTTTATAAACTTCGTCTACAAGCTGTTTGCTGAAGAAGAGAACTTCTGCAGTATCGGTCGAGAATTCCTCGACGTTCTCCGCCATATCGACGAACTCAACGGTTTCATTGAAAGCTATCGTCCCGACGATGAATATCTCGCCAGCCGAGACCTCGTCATCGACGAGGATAAGCTCTACGAAGGAGCAGTAATGTGAGCAGTTGGCCCCCCGTCGGTTGCCTCTGACGGGGGGGTGTTACAGCAGCTGCAGTCAGCTTGGGGCGGTTCGACTCCGCCACTGCTACAAAGCCGGCTCGTATGAGCTGGCAATTTCAAATGGGGAGGTACGAGTATGCCGTACATTTATGCAGATGGGGAGACTTTCTACGAGACTATGGAAAGTTTCGACTCGACGGTCTTCACTCCAGAAGCCGCCGAAGCAGTTTGGCGCCGACTGGCCGATGCCGAAATGGCCAGCGGGAAACCGCTGGTAATTGACCCGAAGGAAATCGCCCAGCAGTACCGTCGCTTCACACTCGGCGAGTGGGTACAGCTGACTGGCGATGATTCCGGCACAGTCGACGAGGTCGTGGAGAAAATAAACAGCCGTGGTGGATGGGCACGAACTACCGGCTACGGTGAGTTCGTCGTTCTCATGCCCTGAAAGGAGGAACAGTATGAGAAAGTTTGAAGTGATATTCCCCGACAACTCGGGGATTTTTACTGAAGCTCCAAGTCTGCTCGCCGCGAAACAGTACGCAACTCGGATTGCGAAACACTTCTTCACAACGGATCCGCTTGGGATGTTGTATCTTTTTGATAGAACGAGGGACGAACTGTATTGCAAAAGAGGAAAGAATGGAACGTGGATGCGAGACTATGACGAGCATCCCGTGAATACATGGCAATTTTCCAAACCGGAGGCAACCTAATGGAAGTAGAAAATATGACAAATAAGAACGGGAATAAAGTTCCCAATCAGTTTATCATCATCGACGATGATGAAAATATCTTGTTCCAGTCCTACCATTCCATCATCGCAAAGATAGACGGGAAGAATGGCAAAATCTACCTCGATGTAAACTATTGGGACTACAGCAAGACAACGGGAAAATACCGAAATCTATTTCTAAATGAATCAAAGGCAGAAACAGAGAGGAAAATCAAAAATGGTGAATACAAACTTGTCAATTTGAATTAAATCCAGCTCGTATGAGCTGTGAATCTCGTTCTCAAGGAGCAGTTGCCATGAAAAAGTCATTCGAAATCGGAGAAATTGTTAAACTCGTGGATTCAGATGGGTTCATAATTGGCCCCGGAATCCCGCCGTTAAAAGGGTGCAAACTCAAGGACATTTGGGGAATTATCGTTGATACAAACTGGCTGGATAATTCAAACCCGATAGCATCAGTTTGGCTTTTCTCAAAAAAGGATGGTCAGCTTCTGTCTCTGGCGGACAAACTTCGTCCTTGGAAGTTTTCATTCTCGGCACTCGAGCATGTCGAGCAGAAAGAGCGCGAGAAATATAACTTCAGCTGAGGAGGCAACGTATGAACAGTATAACTGTGAGTCTGAAAGACTTACTTGATATCGACAACAATCTGTATGAATTAAGGGATGCCCTCGATAATTACAACGTTTCTAGAGCTAAATTGGTACTCGAGGATGTTCGTGAGGCAATCGAATTTTATATCAGCGAAATCGAAGAAGTTCAGAAGCAGGAGGAAGGCAAATGAGTGAGCACATTCAGAAATCCGTTGGGCACATCGGTTGGTTCCACCGACCTGACGGGCAGCTCTGCGAATTGTATGAGGACGCCGGCGACCTATTCACTGCTCCAGTTTCCACTGTCATCGACCTCGACACTGGAAACCGTATCGGGCGATTTGAGGCTCCGACTCACATGCTGACGTATGTCAAGCAATATCTGAAGGTTGAGGAGGCATTAGAATGAGCAAGAAAAAACTTCTGAACAGTGTCTTGCTGGAAGGAGAAGTCGGAATCTGCACAATAGCAGGCTTAAAATACCCTCAATGGATTCTTCTTCACTCCGGAAAGCTCGAAATCTCCGTGAAAACGGAGAATCAGAAAACCTATCCAGTAGGAAGTACAATCCGAGTTATCGGTAAGCTCGGGATGTTCTACCCTATTGGAGAGAAGAACCCCATCCATGTTATTGAGGCCGAGTTCATCGAACTTAAACCATGAAGGAGGTACAGTATGTATTTCGGGATAGTCAGCGTAGAACCCCATCTGTCAGGATGGTGGGAAATCGCATGGATTGAGGATGGTCAGCGAGTCCATAAACTTGCTGACTCACAATCTCGAGCTATCGGGATGGCCAAAGCAGTAAATGCTCGACTTCGGCTTCATAACCGCAGGAGGGAATCCGATGGTGCACTTCAATCTTGTCGATTTTCTTGAGGAATTCTCTGGCAGTGGACTCCCAGCACAGCAGTTCATTGACCATCAGCCTTATGGAGTTATCAAAAAGGCTCGGGAAAAAGGTCTCATCGCTCTCGGTTCAACCGATGAACCGACAGGCTATGACGGCTGCGGTTGCTGGGCATTCGTTACAAAAGAATCTGCCAATGCATGGGTGGAGGAAAAACCTTTCGCCCACCACATTGCATGGTTGTAAATTCCCGACAGTATGTCGGAAAGGGGGTAATCCAATGTTAATTGAAACAAATGTTCCCGGAATCTCCACTATCCGGAGCCTCCGAGACTATCTCAAGGCCAAGAGACCTACAGCCTACGGGGCAACCGTAGCGAACTATACCATCCGCTACGAGAAAGCCTCAAATGACTTGAAGGTCTTGCCGGTTATCATCCAGCATCTTGTGTGGCCCAATGGCAAGCATGAAGGCAGATTCTACGGTTATCTGCCCGATGTTCTCCACAACATTGAGTGTGGAATCTTCGACAAGGAGGAATGAATCATGAGTGAGAAAGCCAAGAAAGTATGGTTCCAAGCGTGTTTTCCCGATGAGACTAGCCAATGCATGAAGTATCGGTTTGAGGTAAAAGGTAAATTCTACTACTATAATTTTACATTCCTCATTGGGCATCCCCCACAAGAATCCATAAACTATCGTGTTTACGAGTCCTCAACGGGAGCCCCTATATGCGACGGTTGGCCGTCGATTGCGAAGGTCAAAGCCAAAGCCCTTGAAGTGCTTGGACGGTATAGCCAACCAGAGCTAGAAGCTCGGATTAAATATTGGCTGGAGAAGTACGGCCCAGTAGAGAAGCTCCCTGAGTGGGAGCCGGAAGGAGGTTCAAAATGAAAGCAGTTATCAACGGCAAACTGTACAATACCGAAACAGCGAAATACATAGGTTCTTTTACGAGCGGTCTTCTGTACGATGCATGTGAAGAATCACTGTATCGGACTCGGAAAGGGGAATTTTTCATTGCCGGAAGCGGAGGCCCCATGAGCAAGTACAGCCGTTCAGTCAGCCGGAATGAGATTGCCGGAGGGAGTAAGATAACTCCCCTGACTGTAAAAGAAGCCCAAAAATGGGCAGAAGAGTATCTCTCTGCCGAAGAATACATTGAGGCTTTCGGAATGCCGGAGGAGGCTTGAAATGCACCGAAAACTCAAACGCTTCGCCAATATTGGTTGTCTAACAACCTTCATCGTCGAAGCCGCATTGCTTGTCGGGCTGTCCGCCGCAACAAAGGAATACGCAGAAGTTGGAACCGCTGAAATGCTGAACAGAGCTCTTGTGATTCTCGTTACGGCAGCATTTACTCTCGGTATGATGGCAGTGTTTACTGCCTTGCAGTTCATAGTATCAAAGGAGGAATTCGTATGAAGTATCGGCTGAAAAAAACTGGTGAAGTCTATCATAACTACAAGAGTCTTGAGGACGAGTGGCTATCGCAAACTGTAGTCGACGGGGAGCTTCGGCTTGTGCCACCGCTTGACGATTCCATGTATGACCTGCTCCACGAGGTCAAAATCCAGCAGAATGAGTATCCTTGGAACCCTCGAGAAGACAACGAAGGTAATGTCACGACGATTGTCTGTTGGCACAGAAATTACAATCTCGGAGATGTACGTATCACGGATAATGATGACCTTGAACAGTACGAGGAATCCTATGGGGAGGAAATCCAGGAAGCCAAGAAGTGGGGGCTGTTCTCGAAAGTCTATATCTACGACCACAGCGGAATTGACCTGTCGCTTGGAGACTTTGGAAATTGGCCGGATATTCTTTGGGACGCAGGACAAGTCGGATTCATGTACGTCAATGTGAAAAAAGCTCTCAATGCCTTCGGCCGCAAAAGAATGACCAAGAAGTTTGCGAAGAAGCTCGAAAAAGTCCTCCGGGTGGAATTCGATTTTTGGAGGAGCTATTGTATCGGGGATACCTACGAAGTTTTCGACGTTGACAGCAAGGAGGTTGTGTTCGATGGGACATATAATGAGTGCGACAGCTGGGTCGAAGAGCACGACGATGAATATTATCTTATTCCGGATTTGGAATAAAGGAGGTCTGTTATGACGATTAAAGAAGCTCAAGAAGTCTCCAAGAAAACTGTTGAGGAGCTCACGGCAGAAATTATTGGCGATAAACCGCATCGGAAAACTCCGCCAAAGCTGCCACCTGCGCCGGAGCATCGATGGTTCGCACTCGGCTACGAGGTTGACGGGCCCGACGTCAACAGTGACATGTTTTTGGTGACCGGCTATCATGAGCGGATATCCGGCCTCGGCGAAGTATTCGAAGTTATCGATAACCCGGAGGACTTGGAGGAATACCCCGTGCAGTTTCTCCCCGTGTACAAGCATGAGGATTTGGTGAAAAGCGGCTGGGAGAAAGAGAGCCAGCTGTACAAAGAATTCCTGTATGCCCGAGAGAACGCAAACTACAAGAAAGTCCATGCTGAGGTTGTTTTTACAAAACTCGAGAAGCTCAAGTCCGACTATCAAGACTTGCTCAAGTCGGAGAAGCCGAAAGATACCATCAAGGATTTTCTCTCCTTCAAATATTCCACCGAATTCGAGGATTTCGGTGAAGCCTTGGAAGCTATCGGGTTTGAGGATGTCTGACGGGGGGGGGGGGGCACAGCCCCCCAAAGGGGGAGGAAAAGGCCTCATTAAAATTAAATAGGGTCAAATTCCTTGGTGAAGTTTGAACAAATGGGGAAC
>Ga0074195_1001035_pt1 | contig 44041 bp, 36 predicted proteins | sample EPASupsiteHSE623_FD_64525 | JGI IMG/M metagenome (GOLD analysis project Ga0074195, IMG submission 64525) | Bioremediated contaminated groundwater from EPA Superfund site, New Mexico - Sample HSE6-23 | ecosystem: Environmental > Aquatic > Deep subsurface > Groundwater > Contaminated ...
GGAGGTAGAGAAACTGGGGTATGGTTTTTTTTCAAGTTGGTCAAATAGAGGCGTTTCATGCTTTGCCATCAGTGTTCCTCCTAGAGATTATGTGGTTAAAAAATACCTGTCGATTCAAATAGCCCGAACGATAAATGCACGTCAATACAGGCAAGAACGCACAATACCATATTGAATGCTCATTCAGAGGGCGAGAATAAACGCCCGACAACTCTTTGTCAACAAAAAAGCTAAGCCATTGTCCCGCCATGAAAACAGGGCCGGGAGAGGCGCCACCGTCACATCATCCCCGCCTGCCGCAACAGGCTTATTTCGAAGCTGTTCACATCGGTCTGCGCCATTGTGCCGGTGAGTATATCCATGAGCCGGATGGCCAACACTTTGCCCAGTTGCACCCCTTCCTGATCGAACGAGTTGATATTCCAACAGAAACCCTGAAAGGCAATTTTATGCTCGTAGATCGCCAGAAGCGCGCCCAAGGTGCGGGGGGTCAGCCGGTCGGCCATCAAGACCAAGTTCGGCCGATTGCCCGGAAAGCAACGCCCTGGATTGTCATCCTGTTTGCCTAAAGCCAAAGCCATCGATTGCGCCAGCATGTTAGCGATAAGTTTTTGCTGGGAGACGGTTCCCTCAACCTCAAGGTCAACCCCATACTGACTCGACCTGAAACCAATGAATTCCACCGGCACGACCTCGGTACCTTGATGGATCAGTTGATAAAAGGCGTGTTGCCCGTTCGTTCCCGGTTCCCCCCAGACCACCGGTCCGGTCTGCCACTCGACCTGCCTCCCTTGCCGGGTCACCGACTTGCCGTTGCTCTCCATGTCGCACTGCTGCAGATGCGCTGGGAACCGCGACAACGCCTGGCTGTAAGGCAGCACGGCCACGGTGGCACAGCCGAGGAAATTATGGTTCCAGATCCCGAGCATGGCCAGCAGCAGCGGGATGTTGGCGCGCATGTTTGGCTGCTCCGCGGCCGCATCGACCTCGTGCGCCCCCCGCAGCAATTCCATGACCGCCTCAAAGCCCAACGCAAACCCCAGCGTCACGGCACCGACCATCGAAGTGGCCGAGTAGCGTCCGCCAATGAAGTCGTACATATAAAAGGACCGCAGGTATCGGGATCTGTCGTCCATGGGGCTGCCTTCCCCGGTCACCGCCACCAGATGTCGGGCAGGGTCAAGCCCCTGCCGAAGCAACGCATCCCGAACCAAGCGCTCGTTGGTCAAGGTTTCCAGGGTGGTACCGCTCTTGGAGACAATATTGAACAAGGTGCGCGACAGGTCGAGCCCATGGAGCACCTCGGCCGCGTCGTCCGGATCGACGTTGGCGATGAACCGTGCCGAGCGACCGGGCAGGGCATAGGCTTTCAAGGCAAGACAGAGGGCTCTTGGCCCCAGATCCGAGCCGCCTATCCCCACCTGCACCATGGTGGTGAAGGATTGCCCTTGGGCGTTGGCGATGCGGCCGCTTGCCAACTCGTCGAGAAAGCTGCGGAGTTTGGCCAGTTCTCCCTTGGCCTTCGCGGCAGCTTGCGGCTCTTGGGGCGGCTCCGCAAAGACATCGCGACAGGAGGTGTGCAGCACCTGGCGATTTTCGGAGGCATACCCCTCGATCCGATTCAACACGGCCCCCTGTTTCATCGCCCTGAAGGTTTCGACCAATCCAGCCTCGTCGGCCAGTGCTTGCAAGGCATCGAGCACCTGTGGGGTGACACGCTGCGTTGCGTAGAGGAGATCGAATCCACAGAACGAGGCCTTCATCTCTGCCACCCGCGCCTCGCTAAGCACGCCCTCCGCCGTTAAATCGTAGGGCGCGCGTGCAAGTTCCCTCAGCTTGGCAACCGCTGCATACGCCGGAAAATCCTGCAACCGCATGTGCTCCTCCCTTGCTCACGCCAATTTCTGGCGGGCCAACTCCTTCATCTTGGCAACAACCGCCTGGTAGTTCTCCTGCCCGTAGATGGCCGATCCTGCCACAAAAATATTCGCCCCCGCAGCAGCCATGCGTGCGATGGTCGCCGGGCCGATACCGCCATCCACCTCGATCCCGGCACTCGGGTTGACGCGATCGAGCATTTGCCGCAATCGGCTCGCTTTCTCCAGGGAAGATTCGATAAACGATTGGCCGCCGAAGCCAGGGTTGACGCTCATCAGCATCACCAAGTCGACTTCGGCCAACACATATTCGAGCGTGGTCAGGGAGGTGGCGGGATTAAGAACCGCACCCGCCTTCTTTCCCCTTTCCCGGATCGCGGCCAGGGTTCGGTGGAGATGGGTGCAGGCCTCGACATGCACGGTGATCCAATCGGCTCCGGCCTCGATGAAATCGTGAAGATAGCGATCGGGATCGGTGATCATCAAATGAACGTCGAGCGGCAGATTGGTTACCGCCCGCACCGCTTTGACGATCAACGGGCCGATGGTGATGTTGGGTACAAAATGCCCGTCCATGACATCGATATGAATAACGTCGGCTCCAGCCGCTTCAACGGCCCTCACCTCCTCGCCGAGCCGCGAAAAATCGGCAGAAAGAATCGAGGGGGCAATCATTATGGATCTCATGGCAGACTCCTTGCTGTGCATCGGGGCGGGCAGTACATGCGGGTGCAATCGGCCAATTAGTATACCAGATCGTCGGCGGAAAAGAATATGCAAAAAAAATTCTTCGTCAGAGGAAGATTCGTTCATACTGCTGCCCAGGCATCTGGCGCACCAAACCCCGCAACTCCAATTGCAACAGGAGATCGTGAACCTCGCCCAGAGCCATGCCGGTCAAGCGAACAAGGGTATCGATATCGCGCGGGTAGACGTCCAAACAGTCGAGCACGACCTGCTCGCCGACGCTGACAGGTTCTGTTTCGCCCGCATTGCCCCTGCGGTCGCCTGACAGGTGGCCATGCCGCCAGGAGAGCCCCTCGAAAATGTCGTCCACCGACTGAACAAGGTGAGCGCCTTGTTGAATCAGCCGGTGCGCACCTGCGCTTTTGGGAGAATCGATTCGTCCGGGAACGGCAAACACCTCGCGCCCTTGATCCAAGGCCAGGCGCGCGGTGATCAGAGACCCCGATTTTTCGGTGGCCTCGACCACCACGACTCCTTTGGTCAACCCACTGATGATGCGGTTACGCGCCGGAAAACGATAGCCTTCCGGCTTTGTCCCCAGCGAATATTCGGTGAGCAGCAGGCCGTTGCCGGCAATGTCGCGGAACAAGTCCGCATGGGTGCGTGGGTAGACCACGTCGATGCCGCAACCTAGGACAGCGACCGTTCCGCCGCCTGCGGCCAGAGCTCCTCGATGGGCAGCGGCATCGATGCCATATGCTGCCCCGGAGACGGTGACTATCCCCTGGCCGGCCAGTTCGGCGGCAAGGTTTGCAGCGACCCGTTTGCCGTAGTCGGTTGCCGTTCGCGCGCCGATGATCGCTACGGCCGGATGGGTCAGCCAATCGAGGGTACCGCGACAGTAGAGCAAAACCGGACTGTCGGGTATGGCACGGAGGGATTCGGGAAATTCTGGGCTTGAAGGGGTGAGCAGGACAACTTTCTTCCTGCCGAGCAGTTCCAACTCGGCACGGGCACGCTGCCTGGCCGCTCGGCACTGCTGTGCATCGCGCAGCAGCTCGACCAACCGGGGACCTGCTCCCGGGACGCTGTCGACCGCTGCTCCTGCCCGCAGGACAGCGCCGGGCGTGCCCAATCGCCGCACGAGACGGTTGATCAGAGTACACCCCAGACCGGGAAGGAACGAGAGGGTCAGCCAGTCTTCGGCATCCGAACGGCAGGACAAGGGTCAATCGGTCATAAAGGCTTGCAATTCTTGACTTCTTGCAGGGTGTCGCAATTTTTTCAATGCCTGGGCCTCTATCTGCCGAATGCGCTCGCGGGTCACCGCAAAACACTGCCCCACCTCCTCAAGGGTGTGGTCGCAGCCGATTTCAATCCCATAGCGCATCCGCAGCACTTTTTCCTCACGCGGCGTCAACGAACCCATCACCTTGCACAGACATCGTTTGAGGCTTTCCGTGATCGAATTGTCCTGCGGGTCGGGATGTGCATGATTTTCGATGAAATCGCTCAGCAGGGTGTCTTCCTCATCATTGACCGGCGAATCGAGGGAGATGGCGTCCTTTGCCGTCTTCAGCGCGATATGGACCTTTTCCACGTCGGTTCCCAATTGGGCGGCCATTTCTTCGGGCGTGGGCTCCCGACTTTCTATGCGTTGAAAATCCTTCGAAAAGCGCAGCAGTCGGTTAATGGTCTCGATCATGTGCACAGGCAGGCGAATAGTGCGCCCCTGATCGGCAATGCCCCTGGTCACGGCTTGCCGTATCCACCAAGTGGCATAGGTGGAAAATTTGTACCCCCGCTTATAATCATACTTTTCAACGGCCTTCATCAAGCCGATATTTCCCTCCTGAATGAGATCGGGGAGCTGCATGCCGCGATTCATGAACTTTTTGGAGACCGAAATCACCAGGCGCAGGTTGGCCCGTACGAGGGTCTCCTTTGCCTGCTTGGCTGTCTCCCTGCCCATTTCGATATCTTGCTGCACGACGACAAAGGCGGGCCACGATATGCCGATGGTTTCCGCCAACTCCAGCGTGACCCGCTGCTCGACCTCTGCCGGGGTCACCTCGGCGGCTTCCGGCTGCATCTGATGCCGCCGAGCCGCGAGCAACAGTTCCTGCTGCCGGGCCACAACCCGGACCTTATTGAACTTCTGGGCCAACTCCTTGACGGCATCGGCCACCGAAAGCAGTCCTTTCGAACACAGCCGATAGTCGCGAAAGAGCTCGGCGATCTCTTTGCCCACGGTAAGAATTCGCTCGACCAGTTCCGTCTCCCTGGCCGTGTCGCCCGCGCTTTTGCGCAGAACAAGAAAGAGTTCGCGCCGGGTGGCGTCCAGCTCGTTGGCCTTTTCCACCTGTTCGAGAAAGGCGTCCCGCACCATGGTCAACTCTTTCTCGTCGTTATCGGAAAGACCGCGGATCACCGAGTTGATGCGAACATTACCCCTGAGCAAATTCTCCGCCAAATCATTGAGCGCGGTGATGCCAAGGGTCAGGCGCAACACCGCCTGCTGGATGCGGGTTTCGCCATCCTCCACCATGCGGGCCAGCTCCATCTCCTCCTCATGACTGAGCAAGCGCTGGCTGCCCATTTCCCGGAGATAGATGTTCATCGGATCGACACTGCTCCCCGTGCCGCGCCGGTCCTCGCCCCGCCGGTCCTCGCCAAGCCGGCGCTCGAGAGAAGATCGACGCTCGATCCCGTTCCGGATAGCCCAATCGTCCTCTTCGACAGGTTCTGGGGACCAGCCTTGGTGCGATCCATCGGCAAATACTTCCGGTTCCTGGTCGTCATCGACAAGATAATTTCCTGCTTCCATTTCCCCTCCTTGAGACCACCATCAACTCAACGAAATGCGGTCGCGGCACCGTATCGACTTCGCGGATCGGTGCAGTTTTCATTTTAATATCATAAAGTTAAATGAAAAATCGCGACAGATTTGCCTCAACCTGTCAAAATCACTGGAGATAGATTACCGATCCTTGGAAATACAATTTTTTAAACTTATCAGATTTCTATCTTTTTTCAACATGTTAAATTATAGACCTCTTCTTTTTTGTTCAAATTCTTGTTTCTTTCGAATCAAATCCATCAGCAATCGAGTGTTACCAAGGCTTTCAGCCTGACTGATCTGCTCCTGAAGAACGGCGGCGGAACGCCTATGCACTAGCGCATGCAGCCATTGCACCAACTCGTCATACATTTTTCGGACCGGTTCCCGCTCCTGCTCGATTTCCGCTGACTCCTCCTTCGTCAGTATGTACGCGATATAGGCCCGATCCCCAGGATCCGCAGCGAACTCAAGCAGATGCTCGGGTTGGCAGTGCCCATCGCCACATGCCTGTTCCAGGAGCCCCATGAACCGAACCACGGAGGGCTCCTCGACGACCCGATCCAGGCCAGCCTGTTTCAAATCGTGGAAATACTCCGGATGGAGAAGTAAAAAATCGATCAATTGCTTCTCCTGTTTGGCCAAACCCGCCAGCCCCTGCGCCGCAGGGCTGGCTTCTTGACTAGCCGGAATCTGGGCGCCCTGCCTGCCTGGCAAAAAATACCCGGGCGAAACTCCTAATTTCCCGCTGAAATGAGCAGCCATCAAGGCCCGTTGCTGGGGATCGGCGGCCTCCCTGATCAGTGCCTTCAGTTCGCCGACAATTCTGTTTTTCCCCGCCAAGGTCAGCCCGTGTTCGCGCACCAGCGTATCGAAGGCGAATTCCGCAAGAGGACGGGCGCCGTTCACCAGGGCGGCGATCGCATCGGCTCCCTCGGCTCGTACATACGAATCCGGGTCGTGCCCATCGGGCAGAAGGGCCACCCGGCCGTCGACCTGTTCGGCAAGGAAAAAGGGAATACTGCGCATGGCGGCCTTGAGGCCGGCGGCATCGGCATCGAAAAGCAGCACAGCCTCGCTGCCGTAGCCGCGGAGCGTATGTATATGATCGCGGGTGAGCGCCGTGCCCAAGGGGGCGACGACATGGGTGATGCCGTGGACCGCGAGGAGTAGCAGGTCGAAATTGCCCTCGACCACCAGGGCGCGCCGCTCTTTGCGGATGGATTCCCGATGCTGATGCAGGCCGAACAATAACCTGCCCTTGTCGAAAATCGGGCTTTCCGGAGAATTCATGTACTTAGGCTTGCCCTCGCCGAGAATACGGCCGCCAAACGCCACCACTCGGCCGGTCATGTCGACGATGGGAAACATTATGCGCGAACGGAACCGGTCGTAATGTCCGCCCCGCTCCTTGCCGACCGCAAGCCCGGCCTTCTCGAGGACTTCCGCCGTCATCCCCTTACCCAGCAGTTGATCCGTGAGATAACTCCAGCCCGCCTGCTCCGGGTCCGGGGCAAAACCCAAGCGATAGCGCTCGACGATTGCCGCCGGAACGCCGCGCTGCTCAAGATACAGCCGCGCCACCTTCCCCATTTTCGGATGACGCAAACATTGCTGATAGGCGACCGCCGCCACCTCGTTGGCTTCGTACAGGGCCTCGCGCTGGCGCAACTGGTGCTGTTCGGCTGGAGTCAACTGCCGCTCGGCGATCTCTATCCCGTACTTCTGCGCCAGCGTCTTCAAGGCCTCGGGAAAATCCATGCGATGGTACTGCATCATGAAAGCGAACACATCGCCATGTTGACCACAGCCGAAGCAATGAAAGAATTGCCCCTGGGGATTGACGGTGAACGAAGGTGTTTTCTCGTTGTGAAAGGGGCACAATCCGGTGAAGCGGTTCCCTGCCCGTTTGAGTTCGACCACCTCGCCAACCACCTGCACGATATCGGCGGCTTCCTTGACAGTCGCTTTTATATGTTCACGAGCCATTTGGACGGACATATCCAGTTACCATATCAATTACCAATTACCTTCACCACCGCCTTGCCCTCAGGCAGGCGCAAGCGGACATCCAGCGAGAAGAAACTCGGCCCAGCCAGCGGGACAGCCCGTTATCGCGAATGCATTTTTAACCATTGTCATTTATGATGGCATTGCACAAGCAGGAAATGCATCGGGCGCCCACAAGGACGAATCGTCGCAGATTCGCCCTCATCCCACCTCATCGGCTCTATCGGCAGGATTCATTATGCACGACATGGAAGACATACTCTCTCTGGAGATCAAAAAGGAGATTGCGGATCGGTATTTTGGCTTCCGCAAGATGATCGAGGAGGATAACCAGCAGTACAACACCCATATCCGGGATGCCTACCGCCAACTGGAAAACGAGGTGGGGTTCGACCTGATCAGGCTCTATATCCTACTCCGGCAGGAATCGCTGATCCATGACTTCTTCCGGTTGACCGGGCTCCGCGATCAGGTCTTTTTCGACCCGTATCTGCTTCAAACCCGTACCATCCGCCGCCGGCTCTTCCAAGGGCAGTACATTCACGGGCTCACCCGCCGTTCCCGCTTCCACAACCTGTTTCTCGACATTTACAATCGCTTGTGCGCGGGCGTGGAGACCTACAGGGGCACCCTCAAACGTCTGGTCGAGGAAGGCAAGGCCATCGCCGAGGAAATCGAGCTCTTCCATCGGAAAAACGACCTGGGAGCGATGATGGGATTTCTCCGGCGGCTGGAGAGCGGCTCCGCGCAGGAAGAGGGAGCGTTCGCAGGGGGCATGACACCGCTGCGGGACACGTATTTCGAAGAAAAAATGCGGCTCTCCGCCCCGCCGGAAGCCGAAAAGCTGCTCCCGGCCTTCCCGGCCCTTCCCCCGGTCAAATCGTGCAAGCGGGCGCTTGCGGAGCTGATCGATGCCGCCTTCGAGGCGCAAGGTCGGCCCGAGGCAAACGATTACCGGTCCTGACCCCCCCCCTCAATGCAACACTGTTGCAATCAGATGTCGCTTTGGTCACAGGCCAACCCAATAGTCGAGCCGGTCGAGATGATAGAAGCAACCGCCCTGTTGATTCCAGGTGCACACGCCATGCAGATCCATCCCTTGATGGATAACCGAAACCGGCCGGTCCGAGGAGACAACAACCACAATAATATTGGCATGCTCCGCAGTGAAGCGCAGGGCCGAGTTGTACCGCGCCCCGCGCGCCAGATCCTCCCCTGCAAAGGTTCTGCCGTCAAGCAAGCAGGCAAAGCCGTGTAGGTGCATGTCCGCGCCTATGTGCAGGGCGCCGTCGACCTTGGCCAGCGATTTGGTCATCTTCAGCATGTAGGGCTTTCGCAGATCCAGAGGCGGCGAGAGGCTCTGTCCGGAAATATGAACCGGGCTCTCGTTGAGATCGATGACGATAGTGCAGCCGTGTTTCCGCTTCTGAGAGTGGTGCACAAGACTGACGACGATCTTGAAAATGAAATAGCTGTCCAACCGCTCGAGGTTGGACTCCAGCAGCAACTCCTCCAACTGCACCAGCTTCGCCTGATAGGTGGTTGAACTGAACCTGCCGTCGGCAAAACTGCACACCTTACTGCGGTTGACTTTCAGAAAACCTTGGCGGCCGCGAAAATCGGCGCAGAGCGAAAAGCCCGGCAGGGAATCGCCGCAGATTCCCAGGATCGCCCGGCCATCGCTCACCAGGTGGCGACCCGAGCGCTCGACCGTGAGCAGCAATTTGCGCACATGCTTGTAATTGACCAATTGCGGTCGGAGTTCCTCCTGAAATTTCACCAAGAAATCGACTTGATGCAGCATGCATGGGTCGACAACCAGCAACCGCCCCTCGGGCCAGGAACCCTCCTCCTGGGTCTCCGAGATCATCAGAATCGCATCGAGCACGGGATAGATGCGGAGCGGGCTGTCCCATCCCAGCAGGAGGTTCATCTGATCGATGACAAAATCCCGAACCGCGTGGGTGGCATACTCCTTGAGGAAATAACCGGAGATACCGGTGTAGAGGTCTTTATCGTTGGCCAGATCGTGGGAAAACCGCCAGACGGCGTGCTCCAGCCAGCAGGTTGTCGGGCCGGTCGAACAGAGATCGGGATGGTGCTCGGTGAACCACTGCTGAAAAAAAACCGATCCCGAATATCCCCCACAGGAGAGAAGTCCCGCGAGTCCCGGATCCTTGACCGGGAGAATTTCGGCGAACTGTGTGCGGTCAAACTGGAGTTTTTCGTTGACCCGCCACGCTTGATTGTCCAGGTACAGGCTCTTGAAAATCGGTTCGTGCCCCTTGAGCAGGTGTTGCGGATCGCAGAGCATCATCGGGCTGTCGGGATGCAGGGCGAAAATGACCGCCGCCCGGCTTGTTCCGGAAAAATGGGTCAACCCGTCACTGAGGCCGTTGAGAATGTCGCTGACGCACCGGCGAACAAAAGACTGCTGGGTCCGATCGATCATGGAGGCGATAGAAAGAGAACATTATGGCAGCCCTTCACCGGTTTTTCCATCAAAGCAACCGGCGGGGCACCTAGGTTTTAAGGTACCGGCAGGCATCTCCGGCGTCAAGGCGATTTCAAACGACGGAATCTTTTCGGCCGGCCCCGGTGTTTTCGCTGTTCGCGCCCCGTTGCCGGCGCACCTTGACAGCGGCCACATGATGCCGATTATTTGAGAATATATCTCAAAAACGAGGGAGGTGAACTATGGCCTACACATGCACAACCTGTGGCGCAATTGCCGAAACACCCGGGCACCTCTGCAGCCCCTGCGACGACCGATCTCCCTGCCACTATTGCGGCGCGCAGGAAGCCGGCGCCCGGCACATCTGCCGGGACAAGCTCGTTGCCATGCAGTTTTATTGCACCTCCTGCGGCCGAGTGGCGGAAAAGAACAGCCTTCTCTGCAATCCCTTGCCCATCGACGAGTAGTGCACCTCGTCTTCGCGACATCTGCCCGCAATCCGCCCAAACGAGCGACGGTGCGCCGCTATACTCGTTTGTCCTTCAAATCGTCCTGCCGAAACTCGGCAGCCGTTGCCCGCCAAAAAGAACTTGGCCAATCGCGATTTTCCGCCTATCATGGCTGAATTCGCGCCGGCAGCGACCCCTTGCGCCAACAGGTGGTGCTACAGATCAATCAACAGCATGGGAAACGGTGTACCATGGAAGATACCATCGCCGAAGAGCTTGTCCGAATCGTCAAAAAACAGCAGAAATCCGAGTATGAAGAGGCATTCGAACGGGCGTTCGACCTGACCAGGGCCTATGCCGGCTCCGCCAACGCCCAGGCATCGACCATTCCCTCCCTGTTTGAAAGGTTGTTCGAGTTGTTTGTCACCGGCAAGACCAAATCGTAACGCCCCTCACCACCTTTCTGCCTTGAGCCGCGGTTTACTTCGTTCCAAAAATTTTATCGCCGGCGTCACCGAGCCCGGGCAGGATATACCCATCCGCGTTTAACCTTTCGTCAACGGCCGCTACATAAATATCTACATCGGGATGGGTTGCCGCCAACCGCTGAATGCCCTCGGGTGCCGCAACCAAAAAAATGCCGATGATATCCCGGCATCCCGCCTTCTTGAGCATGTCGATGGTCGCGACCAGGGTTCCGCCCGTGGCCAGCATCGGATCGAGGATCATCGCCCGGCGCTGGTCGATATCCTGAACCAGTTTCTCGAAATAGGTCACGGGCTGAAGCGTTTTCTCGTCCCGATACAGCCCCACCACGGAAACCTTCGCGCTCGGCAGGGCTTTCAGCACCCCGTCCATCATCCCCAAACCGGCCCGAAGGATAGGGACAATGGTGATCTTCTTGCCCTTGATCCGATCGACCGTTGCCAGCCCCGACCAGGTTTCGATGGTCACCTGCTCGGCCGGCAGGTTCCTTGTCGCCTCGTAGGCGAGCAGCATGCCGACTTCCGCCGCCAGTTCGCGGAAATCCTTGGTGGATATGTCTTTCTCCCGCAGCAGTCCCAATTTATGCCGAACCAGGGGATGGGATATTTCATGAACAGCCATGCAGACCTCCGAAATGGATGATGGACAGACGATGGGTCAGCGGGAAAAGAGGAACCGACGAGCCGGCAGGAGGACCAAAGCGAGGACGGGTTTCCGCGATTACCTCGTCCGCAGATGCCGCTGAACGTTCTGCAGATCCTGCCAGGTCGGCTTCTTCATCTCCGCGTGCTTGAGCAAAAACCGGGGATGATAGGTCACCATGACCTGTGGCGGGTCGTCCCCGCCATCACTCCCTCCATACCGGTGCAGCTTCCCCCGCAAGCGAGAGATCGATGCCTCACCGCCCAGCACGGACTGGGCGGCCAACTCGCCCATGGCACAGACGATGCGCGGCCGGATCAACCGAATCTCGCGGATGAGATGCTCCCGGCAACAACCGCCGTTCTCGGCTCCAGGGTGCCGAGCCGGCAGGGGGCAGCATTTCACCGCATTGGTCACATACACATCGCTCGGCGCCAGGCCGATGGCGCGCATCATATTCCATAGCATGACGTCTTCGTCGGCTCCAAACAGCGTTTCCGTCGAAAAACCGTTCTCCTGGCCACAATAATCGCCGACCACCAGCAGGGACGCTCCCACCGCGCCCTGCCCAAGAATCACCCCTTGCCGAACCGAGGCCAGCGAACATTTCCGGCAGGCTTCGACATCTTTTTGGAGCACGACCAGTTTCCTCTCCGTCTCTTGCCTGTCCCACGGCTGCACTCGTTCTCCGGTCGAGTGCGACGAAACTGCTAGGCCTGGCGCCGCGCTCACAGGTTTCGTTCGCGCGGGCGTCGCCACCTCGCATTGCGGCGCCTCCCTTCTTGCAGGTGGCAACGGGTAGCTTGCGATCCCCATGGCGGCATGAAATTGCAACGATCGGCGCAGATCGGCAGCCATGGAAAGGACCGAGGCCCGATCGGGGAGCGCGCGCTCCCTGCCCATGGCATCACCTTCTGTCTTCAACGCCTCGGCCATCCTCGCCTCCGCACGATGGAGTGTGTTTTTGATTCCCTTGCGCCGCGTTGCGAAGCCCAATCGCCGCAAATCGGATCATTCTTTTTTCTTCTTGGGTGGTTCAAACTCAAAGACCGTTTCGTTCTTTTTCAGGAGACCGTGTTTTTTCCTGGCAACCTCCTCCAGATACTTGTCGTCGGATCGTAAACGCTTTATGTCCTCCGACAACTCGGCATTGCGCGCTTCAAGGCGAGCGTTTTCCTCGGTCAAAGTGTGCATTTCCTTTTTGAGCCGCAGGTAATGCAGCAGTCCCCGGCCAGGCGCGAAAACGATCCAGAGCAGAAAAAAAACAAGAACGATCGCGCCGAGAAACCAGAGCACCTTCTTGTTTTGTCGCGTATCCTCTTGTTGTTTCCGTATCGCCATATCCTTTCCGAATGCCACTTCTTGTCTCTTGAATCGTTATAAAACAGGCTCGCCAGCATGGCTGGACCTAATTGGCCGGCCACAACGCAACATGAGAGCTCAGCACTCCGGCATTGCAAGTTCCGTGCTTCGCAGAGACTTTCATATAAAACACTGCTTGGAGAGCGCTTGCCTGGCTGGATTATGCACCTGCCGCGAAGGGCAAAGCAAGCCCGACCCTTCCTGCGACCTGTCGGTGCCCGGTGTGACCGCCGCCCTCCTCCGTATCCACGGCATCTACTTCGTTGCCCTCTGATTGCGAACAAAGTCCCTTCGAATCGATGCTCCGCCTGTTCACTGCCCGGAGCGTGCCGCATCCCCGTTTTTGTCCTCCAACCCCATCAGTCTGATCAGAAGGATGCCCGACTCGTACAGCAGGTACAGGGGTACTCCCATCAACGCCATATTGACCAGATCGGGGGTGGGCGTCAACACCGCCGCGAGCATGGCGATCACCAGCACCGCATAGCGTCTGTGCTTTTCGTACGTCCGACGGGAAACGGCCCCGACCTGGGCACTGAACACCATGAAAACGGGTAACTCGAAAATCATGCCAAAGGCAAAAACGAATAGGGTGACGAAGTTGACAAAACGGCTGACCGAAATATACGCCTGGAGTTCCTCGGATTGAAAACTCAGCAGAAAGCGGATGCCGAACGGCAGGGTGACGATGGCGCAAAAGAACGTGCCGCCGTAAAAGAGCACGCAGGTTGCCACGACAAACCAAAAGAGCTTGTTTCCATGCACCCCAAACGGTTTGCCCACCGCCTTCCAGAGAACATACATGCACAGCGGCATGAGGACATACAGGGCTCCGAAAAAAGCCAGATTGACATGGGCGAGAAAAGGTCCGGCCACGGAAAAAAAGTAGAGCTTTTCCCCCAAATGCGCTTGCAGGCCGGTCAACAGGCGGCTGGAGCAAAAAAAGAGGACAAAGGTGGTGACCACGATCGATATTCCAAGCATTTTCAGGGAGCTGCGCAACTCAAGCAGAAAGATGGCAAAGGATCGCAAAGGTTGGGTCATGGCACAGGGAAAGACGAAAGGGTTGTTCGGGCAACGGACGAAAACCGGAAAAAGGTAGCAAAACAGAAGGATAAAATCAATTGAATACCCGTTGCGTTTCCCCGGAGGCCGTGCTAAAAGCCCTTCACACTGGTAAACAACCGTGCATCACGCACTTATCGTCCTCTCTTTTTATTTGCACACGTCATGCTTGAACTGCGTTTTGTCAGGGAAAACCTGGATTTGGTCCGCAAGAAGAGCCTCCTCCGCGGGGTTGATCCCCAACTCATCGACCACTTCGCCGAAACGGACCGGCGCAGGCTCGCGACGCTCGCCGAGGTCGAAGCCCTGAAAAACCGGCGCAACACGGTTTCCAAGACCATTGCCGCGCTGAAACAGTCCGGAAAGAGCGGAGAGGCCGAGCCCCTGATCCTTGAGATGCGCGACGTCTCCGACCGGATCAAGGATCTGGACGCCGTTCTGGCGGAGATCGAGGTGCAGTTGCAGGATATCATCCTCTCCATCCCCAACCTCTGCGACGACTCGGTCCCGGAGGGACGTAGCGAAGAGGATAACGTCGAGATCAAACGCTGGGGCGACATTCCCACCTTCGGCTTTCAACCGCTGCCGCACTGGGAGATCGGCGAGAGGCTTGGCATTCTCGATTTCGAGACCGCCTCCCGTCTGGCGGGTGCCCGGTTTTCCTTGTTGAAAGGGTTCGGATCGAAACTGTCCCGCGCCCTGGTCAACTTCTTCCTCGACCTGCACACCCAGCGGCACGGGTACACCGAGGTCTTACCACCCTTCATGGTGAATTCGAAAACCATGACCGGCACCGGCCAGTTGCCGAAATTCAAGGAGGATTTGTTTAAGCTGGACGGGTGGGATCTATGGTTGATACCCACCGCCGAGGTCCCGGTGACCAATATCCACGCGGGAGAAACCATCGACGCGGCGGAACTGCCGTTAAAATACACTGCGTACACGCCCTGCTTTCGCTCGGAGGCCGGTTCTTACGGCAAGGACACCCGGGGATTGATCCGGCAGCATCAATTCGAGAAGGTGGAGTTGGTCAAGTTCACCAGCCCGGAAAACTCCTGGGACGAACTGGAGAGCCTACTCGCCGACGCCGAGGCTGCCCTGCAACTGCTCGAACTCCCCTATCGGGTGATCAGCCTCTGCACGGGCGATCTTGGCTTCTCCTCGGCCAAGACCTATGACATCGAGGTCTGGCTGCCTGGACAGAACTGCTTTCGCGAGATCTCCTCCTGTTCCAATTTCCTCGATTTTCAGGCGCGACGCGCCGGCATCCGCTACCGGCCCAAGGGCGAGAAGAAAAGCCAACTGGTCCACACCCTCAACGGCTCCGGCCTTGCGGTCGGCCGAACGCTGCTCGCCATTCTGGAAAATTATCAGCAGGCGGACGGCACCATCCGCCTGCCCAAGGTTCTGGAGCCCTATTTCGCAGCCCGTTTTTAAACGACGAAGAAACGCGTACACCGCCGAAATATTGGGCCGAGCACCGGCACCAGCCCAGGTGCAATCCTCTGCGTGGAGAAAGGGGGCAATCCTTGCCCCCCGATGTTGCCGACCCGGCGCACGGCCCTCAACCCTCTTCGTGCACACCGCCCTAAGCGATCGAATATTTTTGTGCGGCGCCCCAACTCCTCCGAACAATCGCCGCGCTTCCGCGCCCATCTCTCTTGCCCCAACCCCCTTGTACCGGGATACTCGTCTGCCTTGCTCCACATCCCCATCTTCCAGTGATTGCGCGGAGGGCTAATGCTTCGACCGGACCGGTAAAAGGCCTCTAGGGCAGCCTTTGCCTCATTGCACAGTAGCCCAGTGCGGCCACCGCGAAGTCATCGCCGCCGGTCACCGATTTCAGCAGCGCAAACCGCCCGGCTTCTCCCGGGCTAGCTCGATCAGTCGATCCAGAAGGGCGGCGAAGGAATAGCCCGCCGCCGCGGCAGCCTGGGGCAGGAGGCTGGTGGGGGTCATCCCTGGGATGGTGTTGGTTTCCAGCAGGTACAACTCTTCATCGGCCAGGATCATGTCGGTGCGGCTGTAGCAGCGCAGTTGCAGGCTGCGATGCGCCATAATGGCGTACTGCTGCGCCTTTTGCCGCACCGCCTCGCTTACCTGCGCCGGGCAGATCTCCCGACTTGCGCCCGGCTGATATTTGGCCTCGTAATCGAAAAATTCGTATTTGGCGTCCGGGATGATCTCCACCAGGGGAAGCGCCAGCAAATCGGCATTGCCGAGCACCCCGGCCGTCAGTTCCCGTCCCTTGATGTACTTCTCGACCATAACCTCGCTGTCATGCCGCAGGGCCAAGCGCAAGGCTTCGGGCAGCTTCGCGATCTCCCGCACGATCGACATGCCGATGGACGATCCCTGCCGGACCGGCTTGACCACGCAGGGCAGGCCGACCTCAGCGGCAATCCGTCCCGTATCCTCCAGGTCGCCCGGCTCGACCATGACCCACGGCGCCACCGGCAGCCCATGCAACCGGTACATGATCTTGGCCAGATTCTTATCCATGGCCAGGGCGCTGCCGAGGACTCCGGCACCCTGATAGGGAATGCCGAGCAGGTCGAGAAATCCCTGGATGGTACCGTCCTCGCCGTTGACGCCGTGCAGCAAGAGAAAGGCGACGTCGATCCTGGCGGCATCGTTTGCTATCCGCGCCAGATCGGTAGCCGGATCGTACCGGACCACCTCGTACTTTTCGGGATCAAGGGCCTTCTCCACTCCGGCAGCCCCCCGCAACGACACGTCCCGCTCGTCGGATGTGCCCCCAGCAATCAATGCCAATCGAATCTTCGCCATGGTCGACCTCCCGTTGAATGAACCTGGTTGCTGTGCCTGCAACAACATTTGCGCCATGGTACCATCACACCCGAGAAAAACAATCCTGAATCCGTGACGACAGGACTCGTGAGCAGAATAGATGTGTTGTCATTGCGCTCTCATTGCGGCGGTTTTTTAAACAATCCCCTCGCCCGCCGCCCTTCGGGGCGTCCGTCCGCACCAAAGGGTGCCGGGTTTTTCCGGCAAGTCCGCCCTGGCGCACGAGATAGCCTCCGTGTCGTGCGCACACCGTCTTCACCGCTCGCAGCACTCCACTCGCGCTCGTATTTCCACGAACTAGGGCGATTATTAAAGAGGGGACGGCGAACTATTTCGTTTGACAAGCATCGATAAAACAGCTATTTTAACTTTCTTTTCGAAACCCTACCCCCTATTAACGGCTCCGGCCAACCACCAAAGGAAGTGATGCAATCATGATCGAAGTAGATGTCAGAGGTGACCTTGAATACGCGATCAGGCAGTTGAAGAAAAAACTGCAGATCGATGGTATCAAACGAGAGCTGAAACGGCGTGAATACTACGAAAAACCCAGTGTCAAAAAACGCCGCAAAGCCGCCGAAGCCCTGCGTAAACTTCGCAAGTTTAACCGGATCAGAAGCCGGTTCTAACCTGGTCGCCCTGACGGCTCGCTGTCAGGGCGTTTGTTTTTTCCCCTCATCGCGCCGACGCCTCTGCAAACCAACGCCCCTATCGAGCATCTGCACCTTTTCCTGCAGCACCTGACCATTCAAAGGCGGCTCGCGCCCAACACCGTCGCTGCCTATCGCGCCGATCTCCAAGCGTTTTTTCGTTTTCTCGCTCGAACCACTCCATCCGGTCCGCAGGATATCGGCAAGGAACAGGTGCAGCGGTTTCTACAGGACTGCCACCGACGCCGAATCAGCACCCGGTCCAACGCCCGCAGGGTAGCAGCCTTGCGCGCCTTCTTCGGCTTCCTATTGGACCGGGGTCTCCTCGCCATCAACCCCCTTGCCGAAATCGATGCCCCCAAAATCGGCCGCACCCTCCCCAAGTCCCTCAGCATTGCCGAGATCGACGCCCTCCTCCGCCCACCGGAGCGAACTTCGCCCTTGCTGCTGCGCAATCATGCCATGCTCCATCTGCTCTACGCTTCAGGCTTGCGGGTTTCCGAACTGGTCAACTTGCCGGTGAACGGCTGCAACCTCGGCAGCGGTCACCTCCGCATCCTCGGCAAAGGTAACAAAGAGCGGGTCGTCCCCTTTTCGGCCCTAGCCGGCGAAATGGTGCAAGCTTATATCGACAACGGTCGCCCCTTGCTGCTCAAGGGCAAGCCGAGCCCTTTCCTATTCTGCTCCAACCGGGGCACGGCGATGACCCGCAACCGATTCTGGCAAATTATCCGGGAAACGGCACGGGCGGCGGCGATCGACAAGGAAATCAGCCCGCACATGCTCCGTCACTCCTTCGCCACCCACCTCTTGGCGGGCGGCGCCGATCTCCGCTCCGTGCAGATGATGCTCGGGCATACCGACATCTCCACCACCCAAATCTACACCCACGTCGACGCCGATCGTCTGAAATCGATCCACCAGCGTTTCCACCCCCGCGGTTAAGCCCCCGGCAACGCCTCTGGGGCAGCCAAGGGCGCCGCCACCGGCAGAGTCACCGTGAAGATGGTCTTTCCCGGTTCGGACTGCACCTCGATGCTGCCGCCATGGGCGCGAACGATGCCATAGGACACCGGCAGGCCCAGCCCAGCACCCTCGACCACCGCCTTGGTGGTAAAGAACGGCTCGAAAATGCGGCCGAGGTTCTCCGGCGCGATGCCCGAGCCGCTATCTTGTACGCAGACCTTGACATCGTCCACGCCGGCGATGGTCCTGATCGTCAGAGTGCCGCCTTGTTGGGCCATGGCGTCCGCCGCATTGATGGTCAGGTTGATGAACACCTGGCGAATCTGGTCTTCAACCGCGGCGACGAGGAGAGGATTCTGCGCATAGACCTTGTTGAGGACGATCCTTCTTTTGCTCAGGAAGTTGTGATTCAGGGTCAGGATCTCCTCCAGGATACGGTGCAGATCGAAAACCGTTTTCTGGCGGGTGGAGGGCCGGTTGAACTGCTGCAGATCGCGAATGAGTTTGCGCATGCGATCGCATTCGTTTTCCGCCAGATGCAGCAGTTTCTTGTCTTCCGAATCCGGCCCCAGCCGCTGCTGGACGTCGCGCAGGGCAAAGCGAATGCCCAGGAGCGGATTGCCGAACTCGTGGGCAATGGAAGCCGCCAGCTTGCCGATGGCCTCCATTTTCTGGGCATGGTGCAACTGTTCCATGAGATGTTGCTCCCGGGTGATGTCGCGCCCCATGCCCACCACGTTGGTCAACTGCCCCCGTCTGTTGAAAATGGGGAAGATCGATGCCTCCAGGATAACCCGCCTCCCCTGCGAACTGGTGTTGGTGAAGGTTCCGGTCCACGCCTCGCCCCGGTATATCCGGGCGCGCACCAGGTCGATGTGATCTTCGAGATGTAGGTCCTGGAAGCAGTCGATCACCGGTTTGCCCGCCACCTCCTTGCCCGTATAGCCGAGGATATGCTCGAAGGCCGAGTTCACGTACTCGATTGTGCCATTGGCATCGGCGATGAGGATCAAGGCCGGCGCCTGCCGAATCACCTTGGCGAAGAGCTGCTTTTCTTGCTCCAGCTTCTGCTGTCGGCTGATATCGGCATAAAAGACCACCGCTCCTGTGCACTGCCCCTCCTCAAAGACCGGGTATGACCGTAGACTGATCAGCAGGGAAGAGCCATCCGGGAGCATAAGTGGCATCTCGTCGGCGAGCAGGGCCTCGCCCTCGGCGATGGTCGCCCGAACCAGTCCGGTCAGGAGTTGCGACTGCGACACCTCCCGCTCCCCGGATGACAGCAGGAGCAGCAGATCCCTGCCGATGAAGTCCTCCGGATCGGTGCCGGAAAAATGCTCCACACCGGCCCGGTTGATGAAGGTGCAGCAGCCCTGGGCATCCACGCCGAGGATCACCTCCTCGGTGGCATCCAGGAAGAGGCGCAGGCGTTGTTCCTGGCTCTGCATGTCGACCAGGGCTCGGTGACCGCTCTCGCACAGGAAGTTGATGGCCGCCGTCACCTGGTCCAGTTCGTCGGCATGCCGGGATGGCGGCCGGTCCAGTCGAAACGGCTCTGGCTGCCCCTGCTTGAGATCGATATCCTGCACATAGTGGGCGAGCCGGACCAGGTGTTGGGTCAGGCTTTTTTGGAACAAGAAGAGGATGAAACCGGCGACGACAAAGGTCTTCACCGCATTGCTGACAAGCAAGACGACAATGCGCTGCACCAGTCGCTGTTGGATGCCGTTCAGGGAAGCGATCACATGCAGACGGCCGATCTGTTCGGGTTTGCCGCGTACCTGATGGTGCAGGGAAAAAACGTGGGAGAGGCAGTTGCTTGCGACGTGCTCCCCTTTGGCCCAGCTCATCTGCCCGTCCATTTCGACGGCGGCATAGACGACGTTCTCGCGCTTGATGATGCCCTCGAGTTGCAAATTGATTTGCAGATCATCGAGGATCCAGACGCTTTCCTCAAGCGGGCGGATACTGCTCTCGCCAATAGAGTCGAAGAAGGCGAAGATACCCTGAATGTCCCTGCGGTAATCCAGGTATAGTTGCAGGGCGGTGGACAGGAGGGCAACCGTCGTGCTGAACAGAATGACCAGGAAGGTCAGACGATAGGCGATGCTGTTCTTTTTCCAGCGCGACACGGGCAGCGACCTCACGCAAGGACGAATACTATATTCGACGGCTCTGGGATGGACGTCGGCCCAGTGACAGCCGCCCTAGGGAACGATCTCCAGCAGCGGGCTGGGCTGCCCCTGCCTGGACAGGAGGATCCGCAGAGCCTGGTCGTCCTCCGGCAACCGCTGACGGGCCTCCCGCAACAACAGATCGGGGTGGTTGTTGACCTCGCTCAGGTGGGCCAGCACCAAAAGGCGCAAGCGCCCCTCCGCCAAGCCGGCGGCAAAGGCAACGGCGTCGGTGTTGGCCAGGTGGCCTTGATTGGAGAGGACCCGCTGTTGTAGGGCAAGCGGGTAGGGCCCCTCTTTGAGCATCCGTACATCGTGGTTGGCTTCAAGGATCAAGGCTTGGCACTGTGTCAGGCGATGCTCGATGAGCCGGGTAATTTTCCCGGTATCCGTGCAATAACCCAGGGAGCAGTTGCCGTCGCTCACCACAAACCCAACCGGATCGACGGTGTCATGGGACACGGCAAACGGATGCACCTGCAGCCCTTCGACGACAAACGCCTCGCCGGTGGCGAATTCCAGGCGCGACGCTTTCCCGATTCGTAGTTCAGCTGCCCGGTGGGTGGCCGCGTTGGCGTAGATCGGCAGATCGAGCCGCCGCGCCAACACCCCGACCCCCTTGACATGGTCGTCGTGTTCGTGGGTGACCACAAGAGCGGTCAGGCTTTCCGGATCGATGCCCAAGCGTTGCAAACGGCTGAGTATTTCCTTGCCTGAGAAGCCGTTGTCGATGAGCAGTCGGGTCGATCCCGCCTCCACCAGGGTGCAGTTGCCCTTGCTGCCACTGCCGAGCACCGAAAATTTCACGGGCGGCTTGGACCGGGAGAGGATCCCGCATCGTCCCGCAGCCCCGTGTGACCGAAGCCGCCGCTTCCCCGCTCCGTGGGCGTCAGTCTGGGCACAATCTGCAAAACCGCGCGGGCCACCGGCGCCAGGACCAGTTGGGCGATGCGGTCGCCTCTTTGAATGCTGAAAGGGCTACCGCCCAGATTGATCAACCCCACCTTGACCTCGCCGCGGTAATCGGCGTCGATCGTGCCCGGCGCATTGATCACGGTGATGCCATGCTTGACCGCAAGTCCCGAGCGCGGTCGCACCTGGATTTCGTACCCCTCGGGAATGGCCACGGAAAAGCCGCAGCCCACCAGGACGATCGCTCCGGGTGCGAGCACGACCGGCTCTTGGATCGCGGCGCAGACATCCATGCCGGCGGCCAGTCCGGTTGCATAGGCTGGCAACGCCAATCCAGCGGCCTGTACGGAATCGAGCCAGGTAAAGGCAACGGGTATCGACTGCATTGTTCTTCCTCAGCCATCGGTTGTTGCGTTCGATCGAGACAAAAAAGCCGGTTGCCGTTTGCACGGCCACCGGCTTGCTGTTCAGGGTGCGACGGGACGAGCCACTTACGCTTCGCCTTCGCCCATGGCAGCCTTGCGGCTTAAACGAATGCGGCCACGATTATCAATATCGATGACCTTGACCTTGATGACATCGCCTTCCTTGACCACGTCGGTCACATTCTTGACCCGCTCGTTCGCCAGTTCGGAGATGTGCACCATGCCGTCGGTGCCGGGAAAGATCTGGACAAAGGCGCCGAATTCCTTGATGGTCCGGACTTCGCCCTCGTACACCTTGCCGACCTCCGGCACTGCCGTGATCTGCTGGATCCGCCGGATCAGCGCATTGGCCATTTCCGAGCTGTTACTGAAAATCTTGATGGTGCCATCGTCCTCGACGTCGATCTTGGAGTCGAATTCCGTGGTCATCTCACGGATGATCTTGCCACCGGGGCCGATGATATCGCGGATCTTGTCGGGATGAATCTTGATGGTGACATACTTGGGTGCGTGCTCGGAAACCGCGTCCCGCGGGGAACCGAGGGCTTCCTCCATCTTTTCCAGGATATGAATCCGGCCTTTTTTTGCCTGCGCCAAGGCTTGGGACATGATCTGCCGGTCCACGCCGTCGATCTTGATGTCCATCTGCAACCCGGTGATGCCCTCGCGAGTCCCGACAACCTTGAAATCCATGTCGCCGAGGTGATCCTCGTCGCCCAGAATGTCGGTCAGCACCACCACTCGGTCGCCTTCCTTGATCAACCCCATGGCCACGCCAGACACCGGCGCGTTTACCGGCACGCCCGCATCCATCAGCGCCAGACTGCCGCCGCAGACCGTTGCCATGGAAGAGGAGCCGTTCGACTCCAGCACCTCGGAAACCACGCGTAAGGTATAGGGGAAGACGTCGCTGGCGGGGAGAACGGCTTCGATGCCGCGGCGCGCCAAGGTGCCGTGCCCGATATCGCGCCGGCTCGGGCCGCGCAGCGGCCTGACCTCGCCGACACAGAAGGGCGGAAAATTGTAATGGAGCATGAACCTGCGATAGACATCGCCGCCCAGGCCTTCCAGGTGCTGCTCGTCCCGTTCGCTGCCCAGGGTGCAGATAACAAGCGCCTGAGTTTCGCCACGGGTGAACAGGGCCGACCCATGGGCGCGGGGCAAAATGCCGACCTCACAACTGATGGGGCGGACATCCTCCAGGGTCCGGCCGTCGAGCCGCTGCCCCTTGCTGACGATCCTATCCCGCATCACCCGCTTCTTATAGTCGCTCAGCAGATCCATCACCTGTGCCGGGTTGTCGTACAACTCCGGATCGATCTGGGCCAGCACCTCTTCCTTCAGCAGGGCATAACGGCTGGCGCGCTCCATCTTGTCGGCGAGGGTGACCACCTCGTCCATGCCGGCGGCAGCGGCGGTCTCGACCTTTTCCTTGAGGGCAAGATCGATCTGCGGCGCTTGCACCGCTCGTTTGGCCTTGCCCGTCTCTTGCTGCAGTTGCAGTTGCAGGTCGAGCAGCGGTTGGATGCCGGCGTGGGCAAAAAAGATGGCCTCCAGAATCAGATCCTCGCTCATCTCACCGGCCTTCCCTTCGACCATGACCACAGCGGTGCGCGTTCCGGCGACCACCAGACTGATCTGCGATTTCTCCAACTGGCTCTTGCTGGGATTCAAGACGTACTGACCGTCGATATAACCTACCCTGGCCGCACCCACCGGACCGGCAAAAGGGATATCGGAGAGCATCAGGGCCATGGACGCACCGTTCATGGCCAAAATATCCGGATCGAAATCCTGGTCGGCCGAAAACACGGTGGCAATCAGTTGGGTCTCGCTGGAATAGCCGTCCGGGAAAAGGGGCCGCAGGGGGCGGTCGATCAACCGGCAGGTCAGCACCTCCTTCTCGCTGGGTCGGCCGATTTCCCTGCGGAAATAACTTCCGGGGATGCGTCCGGCGGCGTACATACGTTCTTGGTATTCGATGGTCAAGGGCAAAAAGCCCAGATCCTTGGCCGCGGTTTCGGCCACCACGGTGACCAGCACCTTGGTGTCGCCGCTGGAAACCACCACCGACCCGTTGGCCTGCTTGGCCATCTTGCCTGTTTCAAAGACGATGGGCCGCCCGCCGATTTCTGTTGCTACTGTTTTTATCATGAATACTCCTGTTCCGGTTCTTCCGGAATGTGCATGAGGGGTGACAATGGGGCAGGCCCAGCTCAATTCTGTCACAAAGGCACAAAGGATGCAGCGACAATCGCCATCCTTTGCCGATTCTCACTGTATCCTTTGTGTCTTTATGACGTTCCCGCTGCCGCGGCGCAGCCTCATCGTACAAGGCGGATGGCGGACCACAACGGCCCGCCATCCGAAAAGGGCTTACTTGCGGATGCCGAGTTGCTGGATCAAGGTCCGGTACTTGGCGACATCCTTTTTCTGAAGATACTTTAAAAGATTTCGACGCTGGCCGACCAATTTCAGCAATCCGCGACGGGAATGATGATCCTTGGCATGCGTCTTAAAATGTTCGGTGAGATAGAGAATCCGTTCGGTCAGGAGGGCAATCTGCACCTCGCAGGACCCGGTATCGGTCTCATGGGTTTTAAATTTTTCGATCAATTCTTTCTTCTTTTCCGCCGATTGTGCCATGGGGCACCTCCATTGTCCTTCTGCTGCCAGAAAAGCACCATCCCTCAGCCTTTCTGGAGTCTGGATAAAGTGTTCCTTGTCCCGAGTCAGAGGGGCGACACGGGGGAACGACATCTTCATTTTATACTCTAGGCCACTTCGCCGTGGCAAGTTTAAACAGACGGCTGGTCCGCGATGCGCAGCATCTCGTCGATACCCTGCCGACCGTTGTGCAGCAGCCGCAACCCGTCATCCGTAAAAAGTGCTGCTCCCGGCACACTGTCGTCCACGGAAAACGGACCGCTTGCGGTCCGGCGCAACTCGATCAGATGTGCCCCGCAGCCAAGCGTCGTTCCGATCTCGGCCGCCAATACCCGGATATAGGTTCCCCGGCTGCACTCGACGGCGATCGCCAAGCGATGCGTGGCCGCATCGTATTCCAGGCATTCGAGGCGATAGATCTCGATCGGTTTTGCCGCCTTCTCGATCATCACGCCCTTTCGGGCATAGGCATACAGCGGCTTGCCTTTGTGCTTCGCCGCCGAATAGGGGGGCGGTGCTTGCATCTGTGGTCCCACATGCCGTTGCAGACAGAGGGCTAAGGTGGCCGAATCGAGTTCCGGCACAGGCGCTGTTTTGGTGACGGCGCCCTCGGGATCTTGGGTTTCGGTTTCCACCCCCAACTGCAGCAGGGCGCGGTAGGTCTTGCCGCCGTTCATGAACCGGTCGATCTGCCGTGTGGCGGATCGTCCCACGCATACAATCAGCAAACCGGTGGCAAAGGGATCGAGTGTACCGGCATGCCCCACTTTTTTGATACCAAGGAGCCGCCGAATCCGGCGAACCACTGCAAAGGAGGTCAGTCCCGCCGGTTTGTCCACCAAAAACACTCCGTCGCTCCAGACCTCTCCGCTTACCACGGCTGGTTCGCCGCTCGCCATGGTCTCTATGCCGCAACCTCCTGGCGCAGCAGCGGCAGCAGGGTATCGCGCACTCCTTCCACGCTTTGCCCCTTGACGCGGAACCCGCTGGCATTGCGGTGACCGCCACCGCCGAACCGGGCGGCGATCAGGGCAACATCGCACTGACCTTTGGCCCGTAGGCTTACGGAGACAAGGTCCGGTTCGATCTCCTTGAGGAAAACCGCGACGCGCACCGAACTCACCGCCCTGGGCAGGTTGATGAAATACTCGGTGTCCGCCATGGTGGTGAAGGTTCGTTCGAGCATTTTCTGGGAAACCCGGATGATCGCTATCCGATCCCGCTCGTGCATCTCCAGGGTCGCCAACACTTCCTGCATCAGGCGCAATCGCCCCAGTGTATAGTTGTCGTAGAGATTGCTGGCGATCGCCTCCGGGCGCACACCTCGACCGACCAGATCGCCGGCCACGGCAAAGGTATGGCTGCTGGTCGATTCGTATCGGAAGGAGCCGGTGTCGGTATTGATCGCGGTGTACAGGCATTCGGCGGCCCTGGCCGAGATGCCCGCACCCAACGCCATGGCCAGATCGTAGATCATCTCGGCGGTGGAGGAGCGGTGCGGTTCGATCCAGGCGCCGTCGCCGAAACCGTTGTGGCCCTTGTGGTGATCGATCACCATCAGCGGCCTGAAACCGGTCAACTCGGCCGTGTTCTTACCCAGTCGCTGGGCATCGCCGCAATCGAGGCAAAGGGCGAGAAAATTCGCGCCTCCCTGGGCGACGAACTCCCGAACTTTGGCCATATCGGTCTGCGTCTGACCGCATCCGGGGAGAAACCGGTACAGATGCGATACCGGCTCCTCAAGATAGCGAAAGACCTTTTTCCCCAGCCCTTCGAGGATATCTGCCAAGCCGAGCAGCGAGCCCAGCGCGTCGCCGTCGGGATTGAAATGGGTGGCCAGAAGAATGTACGCCTTGCTCCTGACAGCCTCGAGAACGACCGGATCAGGAGTGCTCATCGTTCCGTTCCTTTTCGAGTTCCCGAAACAAGGTTTCGATACGATCCACCTCTTCATTGAGATTGTCGTAATAGAAAAGCAATTCGGGGGTGTAACGCAGGTTGAGGGTCTTGGCCAAGTGGCTGCGGAAAAAGCCCTTGGCCCGATACATCCCCTTCAGGGCCGGCTGGCTTGGGGTGTGCGCCGGGACGGTGAAATAGATCTTTGCCTGTTTGAGATCCGGCGTCACGACAACCCTGGAAATGCAGGCCTCCGTCAGCCTCGGGTCGTTGACCTTTTGCAGCAGTAGAACCGACAGCTCGTTCTTGATGGCCTCGGCCACCCGCTGGGGCCGCGAGCTTTCCGGCCGCCCTAGTCCCGGCAGCTTGAAATCGAATTCCTTCTCCATGCCCGTCAATTACAAAACCCCCGCAACCTCATCAAGGACAAAGGCCTCCAGGTTGTCGCCGATCTTCACATCGTTGAAATGCTCGACTCCGATACCGCATTCGAAACCTGTCAAGACCTCCTTGACGTCATCCTTGAACCGGCGCAACGACGAAATCTTGCCTGTATAGACCACCACCCCTTCCCGCAGCACGCGCACCCGCGCATTCCGCTCGATTTTGCCGGCAATCACCGAACAACCGGCGATAGTACCGACCTTCGGGACTTGGAAGGTTTCGCGGACATCGGCGGTCCCGATCACCCGTTCCTCATAGGTGGGTTCGAGCATGCCCTTCATCGCCTTCTCGATATCTTCGAGGGCGTGATAAATAACGTCGTAGGAGCGGACATCGACTCCTTCCCGATCGGCCAGCTCCTTCACCTTAACCGTCGGCCGCACATTGAAGCCAATGATGATCGCATCGGAGGCGGCGGCCAGATGAATATCGTTCTCGGTGATCGAGCCAGTTCCCTCGTGCAGGGAACGAACGCGGATGGCCTTGGTCGAAAGGTTTTCCGCCGCCTGGCCAAAGGCCTGGAGCGTACCCTGGACATCGGCGCGGAGGATAACCCGCAGCTCCTTGACATCCTGCTCGGCCATCTTCTCGAAGAGGTTGTCGAGCGACACCTTGGACGCCGAAGCCAGTTCGACCTCCCGTGCCTTGAGCTGGCGGGCCGAAGCCACGGATTTAGCCATCTTCTCATCGGTCAGGACAATGAATTCGTCACCGGCCTGCGGCACACCCGAGAGCCCCTGCACCTCGACCGGAATGGACGGTCCAGCCTCCTGCACCTGCTCGCCCCGTTCGTTGGTCAGCATTCGGACCTTGCCGCTGTAGATACCGGCTACGAAGTGATCGCCGGGACGCAGCGTGCCGTCCTGGACCAGGACCGTCGCCACCGGACCGCGCCCCTTGTGGAGCTGGGCCTCGATGACCGTGCCCTTAGCCTTGCGCGACGGGTCGGCCCGCAGTTCGAGAATCTCGGCCTGCAATTGAATCGATTCGAGCAACTCCTCGATACCGATACCCTTCTTAGCCGAGGTCTCGCAGTAGATGGTGGTGCCGCCCCAGGCCTCGGGAATCAAACCGAATTCGCTGAGTTCCCGTTTGACCCGGTCGGGATCGGCATTGTCCTTGTCGATTTTGTTGATCGCCACCACGATCGGTACTTCGGCGGCCTTCGAATGGGCGATGGCCTCCTTGGTTTGGTCCATGACGCCGTCATCGGCGGCCACGACCAGAACGACAATGTCGGTGACCTTGGCGCCCCGCGAGCGCATTTCGGTGAAGGCCGCATGACCGGGGGTGTCGACGAAGGTGAGATCGCCGGAGGGAGCCTGCACATGATAGGCGCCGATATGCTGGGTAATGCCGCCCGCCTCGCCCGCTGCCACGTCGGTTTTGCGGATGGCGTCGAGAATTGAGGTCTTGCCGTGGTCGACATGTCCCATGACCGTGACCACCGGCGAACGAGGCTGGGCTTCGCCGCCCTTCTCCACTTCCTGTTCCTGCAAAGCCTCCAACTCCAGCTCTTCCGTCATCGCCTGCTCGACCTCGTAACCGAAATCGGCGGCCACCAGGGCAGCGGTGTCAACGTCCAGGGCCTGATTCAGCGTGGCAAGCACCCCGAGACGCATCAGAGCGGCAATGACTTCGCTCGCCTTGATACCCATGCGTTTGGCCAGATCGCCCACGCTGATGGTGGAAACCACCTTGATTCGTTTCTTGATGGCCTTGGTTTCCGCCACCAGAGCTGCCTGCAGGTCCTTTTTCGACCCCTCCTTCTTTTTTTTGCCCTTGCGGGGACGCATGAATTCGACATCGCCATCCGCGGTGAATTCGATCCTGCCTTTCCCTTTCTTCAGGCCCTTGGCTCCTTTCTTGCTCAGATCCTCCTCGTCCTGTTTGACGGCTACAACCCGTTTGGCCTTTTTCTTGCCCTTGCCGTCGACACGCGCCGCATCGTCCTTGGCGACCGGGATGTCAATGGGTGCCTCTCCAGGGAGGGCGCGAGCGGGACGAGTCGGTTTCTTGGCAGCCGGCTTGGCACGTTTCTCCGGCACCGGAATAACCACCCTGCCGACAACCCTGGCCAACTGTTTGGGTTTTTTCACTTCGCCATCGCCGCTTTCTCCGCCCTGCAACAGTGATTCCGGCTCCTCCTCCACCGCCGGCTCAGCCTCTGCCACGGCAGCTGCTCCGGAAGACTCGGACGGTGGTTGTGCAACAACCGGTTCGACAACTTCCGGCCGTTCTTCGCCGGCCGATTCGGCAACAGGGGGTGCAATTTCCTGCCTGCTCTCGACGACGGGTTCGGTTCGTTGCGTCTCTGTAACCTCGTCGGCAGACGGTTGCGCCGTAACCGGCTTGAACTCCTCCTGCAAACGCGATTCCAACGCCTGGATCTCTTCCTCCAAAGCAAGGGCTTCCGCCTCCTCCAGCTTCTTGGCCGCTTCCTCCTTGTCGGCCTTGGAGCGCCGCCGGATAACGGTCTTGCCTTTGGCGGCGGGCTCGGGCCGGTTTCTGAGTTCTATGCGCCCTGCCGGCGTCGCGCCGCCGGCCTCACCCTTTAACTTTCTTCGAATATCCGCTGCCATATCGTCGTCAACACTTGAACTATGACTTGCGATGGGATACCCCATCGCAATCAGCTTGTCCGCCAACTCCTTGCTCTTCAGCCCGGCTTCCTTGGCGAGATCGTAAATACGAACCTTGCTCATCAAACGCTCCCCATCCTCTGTAACCCGCTAAGCATGCTCAGTCCGCTTTCCGGATCTTTTTGCTTTTCGCCAACCGTTCACGGCAGGAACTGTGGTCGCAACAGTATATTCCCCTGCCGGCCATGTCACCCCGTCGATCCTCGACCAGCCTGCCGTCGACCACGACAAACCGCACCAGATCGGTGCGAGTACCTTTTCGCCCACACCCCCGGCAGGTGCGCTCCGGGACATGTCCTCTGCGCATCAGGCCGATTCGCCGTTTTGGTCCTCGGCCGGTTCCCGATCGGCCGCGCCGTTGTCCTCGGTATCCCCGATGGCAGCGGCGTCCTGCTGCTCCTCATGCACCGGCGGAGCCGGCGAAGCCGGAAGCGATTCCGGCGGTTGCACCAACGCGGCCTTCTCCTGGAGGCTTTTGGCCTTCTCTTGATCCATGCGTCCAAGGTTCATTAACTGTTCGGTCGCCATACCGCCCAACCGGCCAGCCGAAGTGATGCCGGCGGCGAACAGACGGTCGGCCAATCCCTCATCCACCCCTTCGACTTCGGTGAGACTGCGATAGCCGCTATTCTCCAGGTTGGCGTACCGCGATTCGCTCTTGACATCGATCTTCCAACCCAAAAGACGGGAAGCAAGCCGGACATTTTGCCCCTGCCGGCCGATGGCCAGCGACAACTGATCGTCGGGGACCACGACCAACAAAAACTTTTTCTCGTCTTCGACGATGACCATGGACACCTCGGCCGGCGCCAGGGCATTGTACACATACTTGGCGGGATCGGGACTCCAGGGCACGATATCGATGCGCTCGCCTTGCAGCTCCTGCACGACATTCTGCACCCGCGATCCCTTGAGACCGACACAGGCGCCCACCGGATCGACGTCCGACTCGATCGAGGAAACGGCAATCTTTGCCCGGAACCCCGGTTCCCGCGCCGCACCCATGATCTTGACGATGCCCTCGGCGATCTCGGGCACTTCCATCTCGAACAGCTTGATCAGAAACTCGTTGCAGGTCCGGCTCAAGATCAGTTGGGAATCGCGGTACTTGCCCTCCCGGCTGTCGCGGCGGACTTCCTGCAGGTAGGCACGAATCCGGTCGCCTTGCTTGTAGGAGCGCTTCGGAATCTGGCCGTCGCGGGGCAAAATAGCGTCGGTGCGGCCGAGGTTGATCACCATGTCGCCACGCTCGAACCGCTGGACAATACCGTTGACGATCGTCCCCTCACGGTCGCGGTACATCTCGTAGATGACATCCCGCTCCGCATCGCGCATCCGGTGAATGATCACCTGCTTGGCCGATTGTGCCGCGATCCGTCCCAACTCAGCGATATTGTCGAGTTTTTCGCCGAGATCGTCGTCCAGTTCGGCCTCAGGGTCGAGTTGCCGTGCATCCTCCAGCGAAATCTCGGTCTCTTCATCGTAGACCTCGTCCACCACCGTCCGGTACTGGAAGACCTCGATCTCCCCCAACTCCTCATTGAACTGGACCTCTATCTCCCTGCGGTTGCCGAATTTTTTTCGCACGGCGGAACGAACTGCCTCTTCTATGGCATCAATCAGCAGCGCACGATCGATTCCTTTATCCCGGCAGATCTGATCGACTATTCGTTTTAGATTTTCTGTTCCAACCATTCTTTACTCCAGCTCAAACAATCGTTTGCGTGTTCCGCGGGGACCCGCGCACCGCCGACGGGCAGCGGGCGCTACAGCGTCAAGCGCGCCTTTGCTATATTTTCCAAATCGATGCGGACGGTTTCCTTTTCCAGTTCCAAAAGAACGGCATTGTCTTCCAAACCGCGAAGCGTGCCGATCAGCACCCTCTGCTCTCCTAAAGGCTCCCGTACTTTTATCCGCGCCAGTCGACCAACGAAGCGGTCGAAATCCGCTCGTTTTTTGAGTGGCCGCTCCAGGCCCGGCGAGGAGATTTCAAGATGATACGCATGGGAGATAAGGTCCTCCACCTCCAGATAGGCGCTCACCTCACGGCTGACTGCGACGCAATCGTCGATGGCGACCCCGCCCTCCTTGTCGATGAACAGTCGCAGTACCCACCCGTGGCCCTCGCGGCGGAACTGGATATCCACCAGTTCCATACCCATGTCCGCCAATAACGGTTCGGCAAAATCCCGGATGGTCCTTGTCAATCTATCCGCCGATTCGTCCACTGCAATGCCCCTGTAACCGCCCTGTCGATTCATGTAAAAATTCGTTCTTCCTTTGCCTGTCGATGCCGGCATTCGCCCGTAAAAAACAATAAAAAAAAAGCGGGCAGAGCCCACTTTCACGTTCACCGGCGAATCCGGTAGACGAATCCAGAGGAAACAGGCGGCCATCGGCGCCCGCCACCTCCGTCTGGAGCGGGCAACGGGGTTCGAACCCGCGACCCCAAGCTTGGGAAGCTTGTGCTCTGCCAACTGAGCTACACCCGCTCTGCTGATTCATAGGAAGTCCCCCAAAATAGAGCATCAGCAAACAATTGTCAAGCAACAACAAAATGATGCTCAACATTTTTATCCTGTTGTCCGCCCCAGCCCGACCACGGCGACACTCAATATACCCCTGACAAATCAGCATGTTGGCCAATAAACGATCCGCGGCTCCCGCTTCCCCGGTCCGCTGCGACGAAGACACTGAGAAGGTTGCCGCAGTACCCGCGCATCGGAGCGGTTTGCTTTACAGAACCCCCCTTTGGTGTATAATCGGCGCCATGGACATCATCACCACCCATATCGGCGCCGATTTCGACAGCCTGGCGGCCATGGTCGCCGCCAAAAAGCTCTATCCCAGCGCCGAACTGGTCTTTCCCGGTTCCCAAGAAAAAAGCGTCCGCGATTACCTGGCCCAGGAATTTCGCAACATCTACGAATTCAAGAAGATCAAGCACATCGACCTTTCCCGCGTGCAACGGTTGATCGTGGTCGACACCCGCCAGGCGGACCGAATCGGCAAACTATTGGAATGCCTCGACAATCCTGGCGTTGTCGTTCATCTCTACGATCATCACCCCAATGCCCCCGGCGATCTACAGGGCGCACTGGAGACCGTCGCCCCCTTCGGCTCGACCACCACCATCTTTACCCGCCTTTTCCAGGACCGAGGCATCGCTCCCACTCCGGACGAGGCCACCCTGATGGCGCTTGGTATCTACGAAGACACCGGCAGCTTTCTCCATTCGTCTACCTGTCCGGAGGATCTTGCAGCAGCCGCGTGGTTGCTCGCCCAGGGGGCCAATCTCGACATCGTCACCCAATTCATCTCCCGCGAACTCTCCTCCGAGCAGATCGCCCTCATCGGCCGATTGCAGCAGGAGGCGCAGTCGTACGTTATCCGCGGGGTCACCGTGGTGGTCGCCAAATTGACCATGGCCGACTATGTCGACGATTTTGCGGTGATTGTCCAACGGTTGATGGTGATGGAAAACATCGATGTTCTCTTCGCCCTGCTCAGCATGGGCGAGCGGACCTACCTGATCGCCCGCAGCCGCATCCCGGAAATCAATGTCGGCGCCATCATGCGCGAATTCGGTGGCGGCGGCCATGCCTCGGCCGCCTCGGCCACCATCCGCGACCTGACCATCGCCGAGGCCGAGGAACAGTTGGTCGGTCTGCTCCACCGCCATATCCGCCCCAAGGCGGTGGCCGGAGAACTGATGAGCGCCCCGGTAATCACCGTCACCCCGGATGTGAGCATCGACCAGGCCAACCGGTTGATGACCCGCTACAACGTCACCGTCCTGCCGGTGGTTCGCACCAACGGCGGCCAGGAGAACGACGCCCATCCGTCCGGCCTGCTGGGCATGATCTCGCGCATGGTGGCGGAAAAGGCGATCTTCCACAAGTTGGGCAGCCTGCCGGTGGCCGACTACATGACCACCGAAATCGCCACCCTCCCCGAGAGCGGCACCCTGGCCGACATCCAGAAACTGATCGTCGAAAACCGCCAGCGGCTGATCCCAGTACTCCGAGGCGAGGAAATCGTCGGCGTCATCACCCGCACCGACCTGCTCAGCCTGCTGGTCCACGACCCCGGGCATCTTTCCCCGGAAGTGCTCCGCGACGACGAGCGCCCCTCGGTGGAGCGGACCCGCAATCTCGCCAGCGTCATGGTGCAGATCTTGCCCCGCGCCATTACCGTTCTGCTCCGCGAAATCGGCGAAACCGCGGCCGCGCTTGGCTGCAACGCCTATGTGGCGGGCGGTTTTGTCCGCGACCTGCTCTTGCATGTCAAGAACACCGATATCGACATCGTCATCGAGGGCGACGGCATCCGCTTTGCCAAGTCGCTCGCCGAACAGCGCCACGGCATCGTCCATCCCCACGAGAAGTTCGGGACCGCCACCGTGGTGTTTCCCGACCAGACCCGCATCGACGTGGCCACCGCCCGGCTCGAATATTACGAACACCCCGCCGCCATGCCCACGGTGGAACACAGCTCGATCAAGCTCGATCTCTACCGCCGCGACTTCACCATCAACGCCATGGCCATCCACCTCAACCCGGAGCGGTTCGGCATCCTGGTCGACTACTTCAACTGCCAGAACGATCTCAAGGAGCGGCGGATTCAGGTGCTCCACAACCTGAGCTTCGTCGAGGACCCCACCCGGATCTTCCGGGCGATCCGCTTCGAGGGCCGCCTCGACTTCACCATCACCCGGCACACCGAAAAGCTGATCAAAAACACGGTGCAGATGAATCTGTTCGACCGGTTTGAGGAGCCGCGCTTCTTCCACGAACTCAAACTGATCCTTTCCGAGGACAATCCCATCCCGGCCCTGCAACGGATGGCCGCGTTCAAGCTCTTCCCCTTTCTCTGGCCGGATCTGCGCCCCAATCTGAAAATCGACCGCCGCTTCCTGCATTTCCTCACCCAGGCAAGCCAGGCCATTTCCTGGTTCAAGCTGCTCTATCTCCCCGACAAGCTTGAGACCTGGATGGTTTACCTTTTGGCCATCATGAGCCGCTCGCGCACCAAGGAACTGATCACCTTTTGCCACCGCTTCGACATCCCCCCTCGGCAGCGGAAAAAACTGATCATGCAGAAAACCGAAGGGGAGCGCATTGCCCAGGAGATGCAGAAACGACCTTTTCTCAAACCCAGCGAAACCTACTGGCTGTTGCAGGGTCTCGACATCGAGGGCCTCCTGTATCTGATGACCATCGCTCGCAAACGCTATATCCAGCAGGCGGTCTCCCTGTACGTCACCACTTTGCGCAGGGCCACCCCCCTGGTAGGCGGCGAGGAACTCAAGGCCATGGGCTATATCCCCGGGCCTCAGTTTCGTGCCATCCGCAACCATCTGATCGAAATGCAACTCGATGGCGAGGTGACCAGCCACGAGCAGGCCCTGGCTTTCATCCGCACAGCCTACCCGGTCGCTTTGAAGCCGCAACGCTGATCGTCATTCTTTTTCCTCGCTTTTCGGTGGTTGCGACTTATCTTTTTACACTACCGCTCACGGCACCACAAACGAGTACCGACTTCTTCCAGGAGCCCTGTTTTTCCATGGACTTTGATGTAAACGCCCTTATCCGTCAACTGATCATTCAGGTGCCGCCTCTCCTGTTCGCCCTAACCATGCATGAACTGGCGCACGGTTATGTGGCTTGGCGGCTGGGCGATCCGACCGCAAAAAACGAGGGCCGCCTGACCCTCAATCCGCTTAAGCACCTCGACCCCTTGGGCGTCCTCGCCTTTATCATCATGAAAATCGGCTGGGCCAAGCCGGTGCCGGTCGATCCCCGTTATTTCAGGAATCCGCAACGCGACATGCTGCTGGTCGCCCTGGCCGGCCCAGGATCGAACGTCCTCCTCGCGGTGGCCAGCGCCGCCCTGGCCCACCTGTTCGTCAATCTGGGTTTCCTGCCCTTCTTTTTCCTGCAGCCCCTGGTGGCCATGCTGGCGGCCAGCGTCTGGATTAACATCATGCTGGCGGTGTTCAACTGCATCCCCATTCCGCCGCTCGACGGCTCCAAGGTGCTGATGGGCCTCCTGCCGCCCGCGGCTGCCCGGAGCTACGCCAAGCTGGAACCCTTCGGTTTTTTCATCCTGCTCGCGCTCTTCTACACCGGAGCCATCGGCTGGGTGATCATGCCGATTATCCGTTTCTCCAACTCCCTGCTGCTGGGATAAAAAAACGGGTCCGGAGCGCCCCCCGGACCCGTTGTCATCCTGCCTGCCAAGCGAACGATCAGAACTTGTATGTGAACCCGCAGGTCAGCAGACTGGCGGAGGCATCCTCGAAGGTGCCGTTCGCGGTGCCGTTGTATACGGTGCGGCTCTTCTTGTAATCGTAGAGATAGGCAACGCCGGCCTCCATGTCCTTGTTGATCTTGTAGCGCACGCCCACCGAATAGAGCAGTGCATCCGAATCGGGCAACTCGAAGGCCAGGGTGCTGTCCGGCACGGGGTTCTCGTCGATGGCAAAACCGGCCATGAGTATCCAGTCGTTCTTCATGTCGTAGGTGGCGCTCAACCGCCAGCTATCGGTGTCCTCCCAATGCTTGGCAAGCGGACTATCGAACCGAACAAAGGGATTGGGCGACCGAAACACGGTGTTGTAGTTGAAATCGAGATACTCGTAGTCGGACCAATAGGTTCGATCGTATTCCAGCTCCACGGTCAGCTGGTCGAAGAAGGTATACGAAACCGCCGCCGCGAAAACCGCGGGCAAGGGGATCTCAACCTCGGCCGAGCCACGGTAGGTCAAGGCTGCGGGGGCATACCTCAGGGTGGCGTCGCCCTCGACGGTCAAGTCCACCCGGGAACGATAGGTGAGGCTCAGGTTCACATTGTCCACTGGCCGGAGGGTGGCGGCGAGGTTGTATCCGTAATCCCAGGAATCGCCTTCGAGGTCGCGGACCAGGAGGTTGTTGGCGTTGCTTTTCACCTTGCCATCGGTGTACACGCCGCGCACACCGGCACCCATCGAGAATTGGTCGCAAAATTTGTAGGAAACCGTGGGATTGAATTCGAAAATCTTGAGCGTGAATTCCTCGGCATAGGAGCGGGGGTAGGGATCTTGCCACTGCTTCGACAAACCGCCCGGCGCAGTCACCGAAAAACCGAAGCGGAAATTATTGTATTCCGGTGAGACGGCAAACAAAGTCGGCATGAAAAAGTCTTCGTTCTCGGAATCGCCGCTCCTTGCAGCCACCTGATCGGTGTATGAAATCGAACTCAGATGAATCCAGGTGGCGTCGGCCTCCAGTTGCCAGCGGTTCTCCAGCCAGGACATGTTGGCGGGATTGTAGTAGGTGGTATCGGCCCCTGGCGTGTATGCCACATAGCTGCCGGAACGGGCCGTGGAATTCACCGACTGTTCCGGAATGCGGTAGCCGGAGGCCATTGCCGACCCGGCGGCTGCGAGCAGGATTATCCCCGCCGCTCCCATTGCGTGTTTCATCGTTTCCCCCCTTGTTGTTGGTTGAGTTGCTTCCGTCTGGCTAGGCTTGCATAGTGTCGGCGGAATAAAGATACCGTTTGATTTTGTGCGTGGCGGTTTTGACGAAGGGCTCTCGTCTCTCCAGCACCCGGGAGAGCCGGGAAGAGGTGGACAACTGCTCGTTGAGCGCGGTCCGCATTTCTTCGAGCAGGCCCGAGATATACTGATGCCGCTGGGTGCGATTCTGGCCTTCGGTTTTGGAATCGATGAACTCGTAATCAGGATAGACCCAGGCTTCGAGCAGCCCCCGGTTCTCGACGACCAGCGACTCGACCACAAAGGGATAGGCATTGACCTTGTGCTCGATCGCCTCGGGGTAAACATTCTCGCCATTGGAGAGCACGATGACCGACTTGGACCGTCCCTTGATGTGCAGATTGCCGGCGGCATCGAGCAGCCCCAGATCGCCGGTCTTCAGCCAGCCATCCTCGGTGAAGGAATCGCGGGTTGCTTCCGGATCGTTAAGGTAGCCCTGCATGACGTTGCGGCCCTTGGCCAGCACCTCACCAACCCCGGTCTCGGGATGGGGATCGTCGATGCGAATTTCCACATTGGGCACCGGTTTGCCGGTCGAACCAGGGCTGATCGTGGGGTCGCCGTGCGGGCCTCCGGCTAACAGCGGCGCCGCCTCGGTCAAGCCATAGCCAACGATGAAGGGAAAATTGGAATCGCGGAGAAAGGTTTCCACCTCGGGATTGAGCGCCGCGCCGCCGATGCCCATGACTTGCAGGCGGTTTCCGAAAAAGGCGGTCAGTTTGGCGCCGATCTTTCGGTAGATCATCTTGCGGCTCACGCTGAAGCGGCAGAAAAAGGAGAGCAGCATGCTTTTCTCCACTGCGGGCGCCACCCGTTTCTTGTAAATTTTCTCGATGATCAGCGGCACCACCAGCATCACATGGGGCTGTTCTTTCTCGCAAATTTTTTGCAGAACGGCAGGGGTGGGCGTTTTGCCGGCATAGACGACCCGGCAGCCCTTGACTAGAGGCAAAAGAAAGCCGACCGTGAATTCGTAGGTATGGGAGATGGGCAGCACCGAAAGAAACACCCAGCCCGGGGCGATGTGCATGACGCCGCTCGCCGAGTAGGCGTTGGCGCAGAGATTGGCATGGCTGAGCATCACCGCCTTGGAAAAGCCCGACGTGCCCGAGGTATAGAGAATGGCGGCCAGCGCATCCGTTTCGACCGTGGGAAACTCGAGGGTTTCGTCGCGCGCCTGTTCGCCGAATTCCGCCAGGGCTTCGGCGAGAAAATCGCTGAAGGTGCGCAGGGCAATTAAGCCGGTGTCGTCGCGGTAATCGTCAAAGGTGACGACATGCTGCAATTGCTGCTTGAAGTCGTAGATCTTTTCAATCTGCCGCTGGGTGAGAAAAATGACGTCGCACTGCATTTCGCCGAGGATATGATGAACATCGGCCTCGGGCAGATCGGGGAAAATGGGGACGGTGCAGGCGCCGAGCCTGACCACCGCCATGTACACCGTTCCCCAATTGTGGGAATTTTCACCGAGCAGGGCCACCCGGTCGCCCTGTTTGACGCCAAGACGGCGCAGCAGGGCCGCGATGGCCAGGATGCGCTCATGCCACGCCTTGTAGGTGAGCGGTTCCTCCAGCGCCATCCCGATGACCGGCAATTCGCGGTACTTACGGCAGCTGATGTCGACCAGATCGTTCAAGGTCGCCGCGTTCTCCTGAATCACGGGCAGATGTTCCGTAACGATCTGGCCAGTTGTACCGTCCTTACGCGCCTCCCTGCTCTGGCCGGTGTTTTCCGGTGATGTCTGCATACCTTGTCCCCCGATGCCTTCTTCTCTTCATCAACGACGTATCGCTGGCCTCTTTACCATACGAACCCTTGATTTTCAAAGAAAACGGGCAATTCGCTTGACAGGGCAAGGAAAGAAATATTAAATTTTTGTAATTTAAATATTTATCTCCTCTCTCCCTGTTGCCCGCTATGCCACGATACCTTCTCTTTGTTCTGTTTTTTTTGACGAGCGCCGTTTACGCCACCTACCCGTCATCGGACGTGCAGGGGGCAACCACCCCTGCGCAATCGGCTGCAAGTAAAAAAAGCGCAACCGTAACCACCGACAAATCCATCAAAAATACGCCCACAGCCGCAAAGGCTCCGGCCGTCGCCAAAAAGCAAGCCCCGCAGCAACCTGCCGCGAAGAAAAGCGTGCCTGCTCCCAAGACGTCCGTTGCGGCCACACCGGCAAAAACACAGCAAGCGGTTCCCAAGGTCGCGCGGCAGCCCCAGGTCGACAAGCCACCGCAACCCCCCACCATGACAAAACGGACTTCGCCCGCTCCGAAGCAAACAAAAAAGCTCCGAAAGAAGGTCATTCCGCCCATCGTCGCGCAACCGGTCGAGACCAATACCGTCGTCGCCGATACATTGCCCGATATCAACAAACAGATCAGCTCTCGAAGCTTCATGGTGATGGATGCTGAAAACGGCGAAACCATCCTTGCCAAAAGCCCGGACAATCCGCGCCAACCGGCCTCCACCATTAAAATCGTCACCGCGATGATTGCCCTTAAATCATTGAAAAACGACGACATCATCGACGTCAGCAGCCGGGCAGCCGGCATGCCGAGTTCCAAAATTTTCCTCGACCCCGGCAGGAATTACCGGGCCAACGACCTGATCAATGCCGTGCTCTTGGCCTCGGCCAACGATGCCAGCGTCGCGCTCGCCGAGAAAATCGCCGGCAGCGAAGACAAATTCGCCAATCTCATGACCTTGAGCGCCAGGATGTGGGGCGCCCGCAACACCATCTGCCGCACCGCTTCCGGACTGACAGCGGTTGGGCAGCAATCGACCGCCCGCGACCTGGCCAATCTCTTTCGTTTCGCCATGCAGCATGACGAATTCGCCCGCAGGATGCGCGAAAAATTTATCTCCACTTCGTACGGTAAAACCCTACGCAATCACAACAAGGCGCTCTGGCGCCTTGATGGAGCGGTCGGCGGCAAGACCGGATACACCGTCGCCGCCCGCCAGACCTATGTCGGTCAGTTCACCCGCGACAATCAAACAATCGTGGTCGCGATCATGGGCAGCGAATCCATGTGGGCGGATTTGGCAAAACTGGTCGACTACGGTTTTCGAAAGAAAAGAGGGGAGCAAGTTGCCCGGATGACGAGGGGGGACGCGCCAGCCGGCAAGACCACGAGGGTGAACTGACCTCCCTTTCTCAGACATACACAAAAAAAGGCCCGCAGCAGAGCTGCGGGCCTTTTTTTGTGTATGTCTCTATGGATTTTCAGCTGCCTTCAGGGGCTATCTGTTTCCTGACCAGTTCGAGAAAGGCATCCCGCTTGAACGGTTTTTCCAGCGTCGCGATATCCCCAAGATAGCCGGCCATGGTCAGGTAGCGTTCCGCCTTGATGGCGCCGCCCCCCGAAATGGCCAGGATTTTCAAGTCGGGATAATCCCGAACCAGTTCCATGATGAATTTGAGCCCGTCTTTCACCGGCATGATCATATCGGTGATCACCAGATCGAAGGCATGCCGACCCACCTGCGCCAGCCCTTCTTCCCCGTTTTCCGCTGTGTAGACGGCATACCCCTCTTGCTCCAGCATTTGGGTCAGCATGGTGCGTATCTGCATTTCGTCATCAACGACCAATATCCGTTTCAAGGAACGTCCACTCCTAAATTTGTAAGATATATCTCCACGGTTTAGAGAATATCCTACAAGGCGCTTCCCTGTGATTCAACAGCTTTTTTTCATTACTCTTCTTTTTCTTGCCGGCATAACCGGCCAAAACCGCCCGGAATAGTTCCCGAAGACCAAAAAGCCCGGCCCTGCTTGAAGTCGACAAACCACTGACCGCCCGGCTTTCTTGTCGCGTCGACGAAGACAAACGGTTGCTCGCCGGAAAAACAGGGATGAATAAAGAGTCCATGACCTGCCTTGTCCGGTTCGAGCAGGGACAAAGCTTCTGCCACGGAGGGAAGTCGCCAGTCGGAAAATCCGGCAAAGTGCTCGGTGTTCAGCCGTTGCACTTCCCGCAGCATGGAACGGTGGCTCATGATGTCGATGCCGCCGCGCTGCCACATCAGGCCTGTCACCCTATCGGTGACGGTCAGCCCGTCGCCGTTATCGACCAAAACCTTGGCAAAACGCCCACGGGGATTGCGTTCCTGCTCGGCAAAATCGAACCGGGCAACAAGCGCGGTCACCTCCTCTTCGCTCATCTCGGCGGACTCGCAGGGGAGCACCCTTCGTTCGGGCGCCGCAATCGCGGCATGCCGACCGGGAAGCCCGGTTCCTCCTGGAAGTTTTGCTTCCGCAACATCCAAGGGAATGACCAGGGCATCATCCTCGCTTTCGATGACGTTTGCGAGTAGCCATTGCTTCAACTCCTCGTTGATGGGATGGGTTCGCTCAAACAGGGCGACTTTGCCCTGCTCTGCGACACATCGCCGAATCATCTCCGGCGGAGCGAGGATTTCCGCGACAATCCGGGCATGCTTGATGCCGCGCTCCATCAAACACAGCTTCGGTTCGGCATCCCAGGCATCGATGAAGAAGTAGTACACCCGCTCCTTCTTGCTCCGAATCCGCTCCTTCCCCCCCCAGCTTTCGAAGGTGCCGAACGTATATTCCGGGGTCATCTCCCAGTCGATAGCCGGTATGCCAGTGACAAGCAATGTATTCAGCAGTCCCATATTTCCCTCCGCAATGGTTTGAAAAAGAGCAACGAGCAGGTAAGGTAGTTTGTATCGAATTTCTTTTACTATAATGATAATGGTTACCATTTCAATATGAAAAACGTTTTCCGTTCAAATGTCGGAACACCCTTGCCGCTCGGTGGCACAATAACCGCTCAAGGCATCAATTTTTCCCTCTTTTCCCGCCACGCCCATGCCGTCGTCCTGGTGATCGCACCGGATGCGAACCGCCCCGAGTGGGTCGAGATCCCGCTCGACCCCAACATCCATAAAACAGGGGACATCTGGCACATCCTCCTTGCCGACGCACCGCCGGATTTGCGGTACGGCTACAGAATAAGTGGGCCTTACGACCCGAACGGCTCGGGGCATGCCTACGATCCTAGCCGTATTCTGCTCGACCCGTATGCCAAGGAGATCCAATCGCCGGACTGGGGACAGCCGCGCGCCTGCCTCGGCACCGAACCCTGCTGCCTCCTGGATCAGCACCGCTACGATTGGGAGGGGGATCGACCCCTCAATATCCCGCTGCGCGACTCGATTATCTACGAACTCCATGTGCGCGGCTTCACCCGTCATCCTTCGTCGCAGGTCGGCTGCCCCGGCACCTTCAAGGGGATCGCCGAAAAAATCCCGTACCTGAAAAGGCTGGGCATCACTGCCGTGGAATTGATGCCGGTCACCGAATTCAACGAAAACGAACCGACTTTCGTCAATCCCACCACCAAAGAGCGGTTGAAGAATTTCTGGGGGTACAGTCCACTCTCCTTTTTTGCGCCAAAATGCAGTTACAGCAGCGACCTCGGGTCACCCTTGCGCGAGTTCCGCGACATGGTCAAGGCCCTGCACCGTGCCGGGATCGAGGTGATTCTCGACATCGTCTACAACCACACCGCCGAAGGAGGCGCCGACGGCCCAACCACCAGTTTCCGGGGCATCGACAACACCATTTATTACCTGCTCGACCCCTGGACCAGGGCCTACCTCAACTTCTCCGGCTGCGGCAACACCTGCAACTGCAACCACCCCATCGTCCGCAGCCTGATCATGGACGCCCTGCGCTGGTGGGTGATCGACATGCACATCGACGGTTTCCGCTTCGACCTGGCTTCGATCCTCGGCCGCGATTCGAGCGGCCAGGTGCTGGCCAATCCGCCGGTGGTGGAGCGCATCGCCGAAGACCCGGTGCTGTCGCACACCAAGATCATTGCCGAGGCCTGGGATGCGGCGGGGCTCTATCAGGTGGGCGCCTTTTCTTCCCACCATCGCTGGGCGGAATGGAACGGGCGGTTCCGCGACGACGTCCGCGCCTTCATGTGCGGCCAGGCCGGCATGGTTCCCGCGCTGGCCACCCGCATCGCCGGCAGCTCGGACCTCTATCAGCACCACAACCGGAAACCCTGCAACTCGATCAACTTCATCACCAGCCATGACGGCTTCACCCTGGCCGATCTGGTCAGCTACAACGAGAAGCATAACCTGATGAACGGCGAGGACAACCGGGACGGCGACAATCACAATTGCAGTTGGAACAGCGGCGCCGAAGGAGCAACCACCGATAAACGAATTCTTACCCTGCGCTCGCGGCGCATCCGCACCATGGCGACCATCCTCCTGCTCTCCCAAGGCGTCCCGATGCTGGTTGCCGGCGACGAATTCGGGCGCAGTCAGCAGGGCAACAACAATGCCTGGTGCCAGGACAATGCCGTCAGTTGGCTCGATTGGCGGCTCGCCGAAAAAAACCGCCGCCAACTCCGCTTCTTCCGCAAATTGATCCAACTCCGAAAATCCCATCCGATCTTCCGCCGCGAACATTTTTTCCTTGGTGTTCCGTGCAATTCGGAGACAAATGCCTGTTCGCTCGAAGTCGCCTGGCAAGGATTGCTGCCGGGCAAGGAAGATTGGTCGCACGAATGCCGGAGGCTGGCCTTTTTCCTCAATGGAACCGTCCTGCAACCGATGGACGACGACTTCTTCGTCATGCTCAACGGCAGCGTCACCGAAACCGCCCCATTCACCGTGCCGCAAGCCACCCGCAACCGAATCTGGGTACGGATTGTCGACACCGGCCGTTCAGCCCCTCATGACGCCGTTGACTGGGAACGCGGTGATACGGTACAGTGCGCCGACATCGTTTCCGTTCCCGCCATGGGCTGCGTTGTCTTGCAGTCGCGACCAAAGAGGTGATAGTGTGATCAAATTGCTGATGCTGGGCGATTCCCTGGTAGAATGGGGCAACTGGGCCAAGCACTTGCCGGATGTGGCCGTGGTCAACAGGGGCATCGCCGGAGAAATGACCGAAGAGCTATCCGCCCGCCTGATGGACGAGATCGAAGACTGCCCCGATCCGGACGCCGTCCTAGTCCAGTCCGGCACCAACAACCTGCTGATGGGC
>Ga0074195_1001036_pt1 | contig 44031 bp, 32 predicted proteins | sample EPASupsiteHSE623_FD_64525 | JGI IMG/M metagenome (GOLD analysis project Ga0074195, IMG submission 64525) | Bioremediated contaminated groundwater from EPA Superfund site, New Mexico - Sample HSE6-23 | ecosystem: Environmental > Aquatic > Deep subsurface > Groundwater > Contaminated ...
GGTGATGGTTTGTAGCCTCATTGTTTACTTGGCATATCACGGCGAGCCTGTGTACGTGTCCGGATTGTTTTGGATAGTTGCAGGAACGATGTGGTTTGGGTCGCTGTACCGGCTGAGATATGTTCAAAGTTTGGACAAGTGGGACATATTAATGTGTGTATCGTTCTTGCCAGCGGTGTTGTATTATTACTTACAGCTGGCGGTTCTGCTCAATTCGTACAAACAGTATCTGGCCGGGGAAAAGAGAAGTTATTGATTTGGAGGTAGTGGAAAATGGTTGGTACATACGGCGGGGGCGCAATAGTTACACCGGCCTTAGCAGCGGCCGGGTGCGATTGTGTGTGTCGAGGATTTTCGAATGTTTCGACATGTAATGATACGGGAATAATGCAGTGCTTGGCACTACATAACCAAACACTGGCACAGAACGCGACCCTGATGCAAGAAGCCTTGCGTAACCCGGATCTAGTCCAAAGCCTGATGGATTGCACGATAAATGCCATTCATCTTGCTGCAGTTGATCCGACTGGAACGCATTTGCTGGCCGCAATGCCAGCGCTGGCAGGTGGGTTCATGATTACCAATTCCGCAGTGAGAACATTCAGACTGTGGGCTTGGGAGTTGTATGGATATTTGAAGGGGAGGTAATGAAGATACATAAAAAGGCTATAAGCCTTTAATGGAAAATCGGACCGAAAGGTCTTTTACTCTTTTTGCAATTTAGCACATGCACTAAGAGTTTTTTGATACGTAATTTACATTTTTTTAAAATGTGATGAGTAAGTATTGATTTTTTTAAGCGAAATGATAATCTGTTTCCGGAGGGATTTAGTGAGTCCTGTGGATATAAAGAATGACTGGGAGAAAAATGTTAGACCTTTGGCAGTGGCATTGCATCGGCAGTTAAAGATAGGGGAAAGTTGGTTTATTTGTTGCTTGGAACTCATGGAAGGTTGGGCGGATAGCGAACTTAGCAAAGAAATTCCGCAATCGCCGGAATTGGCAATCGAAGTTTGTCTGGGTCCGCTCGAGAACGAGAGTTTTTACAACAATCTTGTTTGTGGCATTCACCCTGATCAGGCAAAACAAATCGCCAACCTGAAGCAGCACCTTATAACCATGAGGGATGATTGCAAATCGCCAGATTGCAAATGGCAAAAGCCGCAGAACCGCGGCCACCAGAGGGGCCCCAAATAATAAATGGATATAGGTCTCTTTTTTATTAATAAAGCCGCGCGCAGGATTTCCTGCGCGCGGTTGATTTAAAAGTTGGGAAGCATTTTAGAAATCAGTTGCTTCCATCATTTTTGCGATGCCTGAACGGAGGGCGAGTCCGCTTTCGGTTATCTCGTAGTTACCGCCCTTTTTTTCGAGAAGGCCCTTTTTCTCCATGCCGCACAAATATTTTTTGGCGGTATGAAAATTGAGATTTGCGGCCCGGGCGATATCCGTCATTGAAGATTCGCCGGGACAGACGTCCAGCAGAACCCCAATGAGTTCTATTTTCTCTCTTCTTCTCATTACTTCACCTAATTAATTTATACAACATATTTATATTTTTGTAAATAACAAAAAACTTGACATAGTTCTTGGTTTATGTCACATTAACAATGGCGGCGGGTGATAGGGACATGGTCCATCAATCCCTCCTAATCCCTAGAGTATAGCAGCCTTGCCGCCATTTCTAGTCACATGTCATCGACGATTAACGTCGCGACATCGACCTGGCCAAGCACCTCGATCTATCGAGTTCATACTTTCCAGGTCCTTGTTTTAATTGTTTGGTGTCCTATCTTGATTAGCTAATTTAAGCTTAACGGGCTAGGACATGGAAAGATTATCCAGTTATCTTCCAAGGAGAAAGGCAGTGATACACCCTTTTTCTGATTTTAATAGCATATTAATTATAATTAGTATTAAATTAATAAAATGAAAATCGGTCTTGACACTGTGTCCGATACTTGGTAAATAGTTAACACGAGATAATAATAGGCCGTTTCAATCGGAAATAGCCCCAGCTTCCCATTGATGATGAATTTTGCAACCGTATTTCAATGGAGTGATTATCGCAGCGATTGGGAGACCAGAAACCCAACCAGTGTTCTTGTTGTTAATTAACGAGAATGCCGGTTGGGTTTTTTCATACCCCAAAAAAGTTAATGAGTTGCGGCGAGCGCGTTGAAAATCTCCAGAAGTCCCATCTGAAAAGTTGATGAGGTTGGGCCTCTGCGAGTTATTCGATCGTTTCACTGCAACCTCGCAAGGGCAAGTTTGGAGGCCAACTCTAAACTTGACCTCAAAAGGTCGTGAGGGATTCTGATTCGATTGCGATCGGACAGGATCGTATAACAAAAAGAATTAAATTAGAAACACAAAAAGATTAAAATCTCCACGCTGGCCGGGACATTGTAAATGCACCGATCAGAGGTGGAATATAACTACTACAAATATGAGCACAAAAATAATTGCAAGCTTGATCGCGATAGCCGCAGTCGCAGCGGTCGCCGGCGGCGCCACAGTCGCGTATTTCAGTGATGTTGAAAGCGTAAAGGGTAATACCTTCGCCGCTGGAACATTGGATTTAACCGTTGATGAAACTGCTAATGTGACCGCGGATTTTACGAATATTAAGCCAGGCGATAGCGGTACCTATGAATGGACAGTTGTAAACGCTGGTTCCGAAAAAGGATATCTCGATGTTGAGGGTATCGTGAAAACCGACAACGAAAATGGTTGTGGCAGCAACTCAGAAAAACTTGTTGACGCGGATTGTGATGCAATAACACCTACCGGTGAGTTAACTTCAAAAATTGACGTAGACATATTTGTTGATGTCGATGGAGACGGAACGAACAGTGCCGGCGATAAATTGATTTACAATGGATCTTTGTCCGGATTTGTTTCGACCGACTTGGATTACGAAATGGCCAGTGGCTTAAACAAGGTGGTAATAATGAATTGGTCTGTAGCAACTTCAGTTGGTAACGAGATTCAGAGCGACAAAGCGTCTTTGGCTATGAATTTTGAGTTAGGTCAAACAGTTGGTCAATAGTCGGTGAGGTTGTTTTATAAGTTGAGCTAACCGCAGTTACGCAATAAACAGTAAAACAAAACATTATGCAAATGAACAAAAAAATTGTTGCCAGCCTAGCGACCATCGCGGTTGTAAGCGTGGCGGTTGTGGGCGGTACTATTGCCTACTTTTCCAGCACACAGACTTCGCATGGCAACATCATCAAGTCTGGGAGCATTAAATTGACAGTTGATCATACGAAGCAGGTATACAATGGTGTTAATTGCGAGACCTGTAATAAGGTTATAAAGAGTGGCACCGACGATGTGGTGATTTCACAACTTATCGGTACCGGCACTTCCGCCGATCCAGTTCCGAGCTGGGTTACGAAAAATGCGGAGCTTGTGAGCGTGCAACCTTCATGGAATTGGGCAGTGGTAACCGATGGAACCAATACTGCTCCCTGGATCTGGGCTTATGCCAATCCGGCAAGCAGCTCGGTTGACGCAGCAAAAAACGAAGGCTATATCTTCAGGAAAACGTTTGATTGGTTCGATGCCAATCCTTTGAGCGGCACGGTAACATTCAAACTTTCCGCGGATGATACGTATAATGTAACTTTGAACAGTGTGGCGGTTAGCGATTGCCAGTCCTATGACATGGACAAAAGCGAAACCAATTGGACCAGTGTCCATACTTGTCATTTCACAAACATTGTGAACAACGGTTCCAATGTTATGGAAATCAAGGTCGTGAATTCGGCAGCGAATGGCGGCAGAGGTCCAGCAGGCTTGGCTTATTTGTTGGTGTTGGACGGTGACTGCAATAATCCGGAAAGCACTTTGGCGCAAAACTGCCAGCTTTGGAGCGCGACAGACGATTTGACCGGAAAGAAATTCTTCAATTTCGACGATGTCAAACCGGGAGACTTGGGCATTAACGTTATCAGCTTGCACGTTTCCAGCAATGAAGCGCATGTCTGCATGTACGCGCCCAACCAAGTGTCGGACCCAGATCCTGCGCCCTTGGCCGATTACATCAAATTCTACGTTTGGAAGGATTTGAACGGCGACGGCGTTCAACTTGGAACAGGCGAGGACCAAATTGGAACCACAACCTATAGCTTGTCTCAATTGAATGCGTATTTGGGAACCGTTGCGTCCAACAGCACACAATATCTTGGTATTAAATGGTGCTTTGGTGAATTTGAAAACAATTATGCCTCTTGCAATGGCACGGGTGCCAGCGTGAACGGGTATAATGACGCGCAGTTGAATGAGTTGCAAACTGATTTGGGATTCTATGCGGTGCAGACTCGGAATATTACAAATTTCACTTGTCCCACAACAATGCCCGGAATCCAGCAGTAGTTATAAGCTTTGATAGTTGAAGCTTTTCTTTCTCCCTCTCCTTCGAGGGGGAGAAGATAAAGGCCTTAACGCCTTTTAAAAAAGAGGGAGGAAAATGAAAATCGCGAATATTTTTTACAACATAATAATCGGCGCGGTGATTCTTCTGGCGGTGTTGTTGGCGGTTTCCAAACTGCCGATACCGGGAAACTACAAAGTTTTGACGGTGTTGAGCGGGTCAATGGAGCCGTCGATCCACACTGGCGCGGTGGTGGTGATCAAACCGGCCGGGGAATACAATATCGGCGACGTGATCACCTTTGGCGAAATCGGCAAAGATAAAACACCCATTACGCACCGGATCAACAATATCTATGTCAAAGACGGCAAGCCGGTGTTCGTGACCAAGGGCGATGCCAATAACAGTACGGACATGCGCGAGATTGGCAAAGAGGAAATCCAAGGCAAGGTATTGTTTTCCATTCCGTTCCTGGGCTATGTGCTGGAATTCGTGAAAACGCCCTTGGGATTTGGAGTGGTGGTGATTCTGCCCGCCGCAGCGATAATTATTGACGAAGTGATAAAAATTTTCAGAGAATTTAAAAAGAAACCGGAAGCGGCGGCAGAGAAAGAATCACAGAATCGCTGAATCGTGGAATCATTGAGCGAAGCCAAAATCAACGAAGCAATAAAAAAGAAATACTCACTTGAATACGTACTTTGATACTTACCTGAAAAAATGAAGCGCCAAAACCAAACCAAAAAAATCAGAACGATAATGACCGGGATCAAAAAGATCTTGGCGGTTTTGGTTATCCTGTCAATAAACTGGAGCGGACTAAATGCGGTGGGTTCCAGTGTTGGATTATTTTTAGATGGCGAAGGGACTAAGGGCAGCAATTTTATTGCCGGAACTTTGGATTTGACGCTGGCGTCAGCGACAGAATTTAGTGCAGCGATGGTTGACAAAGGCATATATTCTATCCGCGACATTGTTGTTCAAAACAATGGCAGTTTGAATGCTTTGTATACGGTAGAAACGTCCCTGGTATCTGGTAATGAGGCTTTTTGTAACGCGATAAACATCACTGCTAACCAAGTTGATGACAGCTATTCATATACCCACCAATTATCCGGTTTTAAAACCGCCGCGAAAAATTTAAATTCATCAATTTCAAGAACGTGGAATTTTGGAGTAAGCTCGGTTGGCGATACCAATGCCGACGTAACCTGCGTATTCAAATTTATTTACAAAGGATACATGATCAATCCGGCGGCGGGATTCAACGATACTGAAGAAATTACCAATACTGTTACGTTTAAAGCGACCCAGGCTTGCCAAGCTGAAGGCGCGGCATTGCCGTCAGGGCTGAATATCACCAGCTGGGAAAATCACGCAAAGGACGGCGGTACTGTGGAAGGTTCGTTTGTATTCCCGAACAACGCGCCCGCGTTAAGACTCGGCCCAACATATATCAAAGGCAATCTGACCTTTGGAACAAACAATGCCGCAACAATTTACGGCCCGATTTATGTCCACGGCAATCTGGCAATCGGCGCGGGAACGAGGATAACCCAAGACGCCAGTTTTGGCGACCGCTACGCGACAATCATTGTTGACGGCACGATTACGATTGCCGACGATGTGATATTCAACGGTTCGGGAACCACCGGCGCGGTTTTGCTGGTTTCAAAAAAAGCATCGGGTACGGTTATTGATATTGCCGACCACGCAACCGGTGAAGCCAATGTCGGCGATGCGGTATTGTACGCGACAAGCGGCAATATCCATATCGGCACCGGCCGCACAGTTTTGGACGCATTTATTACCACTGGTCTTGTTTCAAGCAATACTGGTTTATTTGCCCCTTCTTTAAATTCAAATTCTGGTTGGAGTAATCCGCAAAACGCTTACATATCAGACAATAATCGTGCAGTAGCCAATAACAATTCCGACATCGTTCAGTATGGAAATTTTAATTTCTCTGTTCCGTCAGGTGCTATTATTATCGGCATTGAAGGCTGGATTGAAGGTTTTACAACTTGGGATAGGCAAGCGCAAATTTATCTTTCCTCGGACGGTGGTTTAACATTTACTAGCGGCTCAGGTATAAAAGCAACAAACCTTGCGTTAAGTTGGGCAAGCGAAGATGGAAATCAACAATTTAGCACTAGCTCCGATTTATGGAATAGGACATGGACTTCCAATGATTTTAGTAATTCAAATTTTAAACTGAAACTAGATGCGAATTCAGACTGGGGCGATTTAAATATTGATCAAGTAAGATTGAGTGTTTTCTATACTTTCGGCCAAACAATTGATGCTGCTGATGCGACAATAACGCATGGTACGATTCCGACAGAGGCAATTTGCGGATCGTCATTTACTCCGCAAGGCCAAGTGGTTATCAACGAATTTGTGCCCAATCCTGCGGATACCACAATTTCCGGCGACAGCGGTGAAAAATCTCCTGAAGCAAACGGCGCAAGCGGCGTTTGGTCCAATTCCACCGGCGCTTTCGCTGACGGCGGCACAGACGCTTATGACAGTGGAAATTTGAAACAGCAGTATTCCAATTTCAATTTTAATATTCCATCTGGCGCAGTGATAACCGGCATCGAAGCAAAAACAGATGCTTGGTATACAGCAACTACGCCAACAATGACGAATACGGGATTTAAGTCGCCTAGCGCAAATACTAATTCGGGATGGAGTAATCCGGATCGTGCGTATTCATCAAACGATAGCAGGGCTGTTTCAGATAGTGGTAGTGATATTGTCCAATATTATAATTTTGGATTATCAATACCAACTGGCGCAACAATCAATGGTATCGAAGTGCAAATTGAAGGGTATAATGAAGGCGGTTCGACGCCAAGGCAAGCAGTGATAGACCTTTCTTGGGATGGAACTAACTATACTAGCGGGGGTACGGGCGATAAAACCACTAATATGCCAGGCAGTTCTTCGGGGTCTGAAGCTTATCGTACCTTTGGCGGATCAAGTGATACATGGAATCGAACTTGGTCGTCTGAAGAGTTTACTAATTTTCGAGTAAGGCTTGATGCCAATACTGCTTCATCCGGCAGAGATTTGCTTATTGATCATTTGCAAGTAAAAGTATACTACACTCCCGCGGCGGGAAATTGCACTCTTGGGATGGATTTGTCTTATGATGGCGAAACGTCTTGGACGCCGGCACCGACGGAAAAATCTGGAACACCAAGCCTTACCGCGACAGAAGCAACTCAAACTTTTGGCGGCAGTGCGGATACGTGGAGCCGCTCGTGGACAGCTTCGCAATTATCAAACGCGAATTTCCGCGCCCGCGTGCATGATACCTGCGGCACTGGCGCGACCGCCCATCTTGATTGGTTGAGGCTGAAAGCATATTACACGGTTACCGGCGACCAAGGCCAGCCCGCGGGCAACAACGGCGAATGGGTCGAGTTGTACAACGGTTCGGCTGATTCGGTGAATGTTGACGGCTGGAAACTGCGGGACGCTGACGGCGGGGAAATTATCGTCAATTCGACCAATTCGGTTGGGAATTTGAATATTCCTTCCAAGGGATTTCTGGTGGTTTACCGTAACGGCAATTTGAACTTTGACCTTGGCAACGCTTCGGATACGCTATCGCTTTACAAGGCTGATAATACTTTTATCGATTCGCACGCGTATAATATGCCTGCGGGCGTTCCTGAAAACAAATCCTTTGCCAGAATTCCTGATGGCGTAAACAACTGGGTGGATCCCGAAGTTACTCCGGGCGAACCGAACAATATGTTTATGGTTCCATACGTGGAAGAAATCGAGGCGGAAAAGAATGTTGACGAAGATGTTGCCGAGGCGGATGAACAGAATATCGACACACCGGAAACGGAATCCGAGGTTGAAAATGAAACTGATGTCCAGACCGAGAAGATTAGCGTTGAAAATGCTATTATAACAGCATCTACAACGGAAGAAACCATAGACGGTGTCGTTGGAGATGACGCACCGGGCGGAGAGGAAGCTGAAGATCAAGCCGGAGAGCAAAAAAGCGATCAGGAGGTTGCGGATGCACCGCAGATAACTTTGGATGAATTGACTGATAAATTATCTTTGGGCGGAACGGACGGGACGATGGAGAACGAGACAACCGAAACGGCCGATGCCGGATCGCAAGCAAACGGAACTGATTTGACCGGAGAAGCGACAACCCAAGCGCCGGAAACCGGAACCGGTGAAACGCCAACGCAAGCCGAAACTGCAACTGAACAGCCCGCGTCCGAAGCGCCGGCGCAGGAAAGTCCGGCCGCGGTTCCGGTGGTGATCGAACAACCGGCGATCACGCCTGATTCTCCGTCCGCGGATATTCCGGTAACACCGGCTCCGGTTGCGGCTGGCGATGACGGAGATTGAATCACGGATACATTGAATCGCAGAATCGTCGATTGGAACCGGATTTTAAAAATCAACGATTCAACGATCCTATGATTCAACGATTCAGTGCTAAATTAAAGAACATGCAAAATAACCGCGTGAATAATTTAATAGTAAAACTTGGAGTACTGTTGATGGCAACCATTGGTGTTTTTGCTTCGGGAGCGAGCGCGGCGCGGGCGGAATTGCAGGTTTATATCAACGGCCAGCCGGTTACCAATACCAGCCAGCCGGCGCTGTTCAATATTCAGGATCTCTTGCCGGGAGACAGCGTTCCCGGAACGGTGCGGATTGTTAACACCGACACGACTTGGGCGGACGCGGGCGTGCAGGCGGTGACCACCGGGAGCAACGGCCTCGCGGACCATATTTACATAACAATCAGCGGGACGGGAATGGCCGCCTACAACGAAAAACTTTCCAAATTCTTTGGCGATTCGGCGAGCGGAATGCTTTTATCCAAAATCAACGGCGGCGGCGAGGCGAATTATGATTTTTCGATAAACTATCCTTCAAATGAAACCGAAGAGCAGAATGCCGGGGTGAATTTTGATTTGAATTTCGGCGTTTTGGATCAGGGTGCGCACACTTTCGCGGTGATTGGCGGGCAATTCGGCGGGAATGGCGGCAGTGCCGGGCAGTTCGTTTTTGAAATTCGCAACGTGATCGGACGTCGCGCGGACGATAACAGCGGCAGCGTTAAATGGGAAACCACCAAGCCGGCCAACGGAAGAATAATTTATTCGTCGCAGAACGAGCCGCATTCCTTCAAATATAGCGCCACGCCGCTTTATGGTTATAGTCATATTTATCCGGTAATTGCTGATTCGAATTATCAGGTGGATCATAATTTCACGTTGCCGAATCTGGATCCGTGCCTGGATTACTATTTTCGGGTTGTGTCCAGCGAGAACGGCGGCCAGCCCACGGTGAGCAAAGACGAATATAAAATCGAGCGCGCAAAAAATTGCGAGGGCCGCGGCAACAATTTCAATCCGCGCGTGGCCGGCGCCAACACCGCCGACACCGAAAACGGATCGCCACAATTGGCAGGCCAGGTTTTGGGCGCGGAAACAGAATCGCGGCCGGATATTGTCAGCAGCGATAGCAATCCAACCGTGCAAACGGCAAGCGCGGGGGCAACGGGAACGTGCTGGCCAAATTTTCCCTGGTGGATGTTTGCGATATTTCCGGTTTTTTGCGCCTGGAGAGCGAATGTAAGCGAGAAATTGCGCAAATATTGGATTGCGGGGGGCGTTATTTCGCTAGTGTTCACGACATGGGCGTTTATCAGCCAAAACTATTGCTTGTCGTGGAAAGTGTTTGTTTTGATAGCAATTGCTTTGACCATTGCTTGGATCGCGGACAGAAAAACGAAAACAAATTAATGGGAAATTAATAACATAAATGGTACGTGAACGTTCAAGGGGGGTACGATAATAAAAGGTAAAATATGAACACAAAAAAAGAAAACACGATTTTGGAAGCAGGGAGAATGAATTTGCAGGGAAAGAAATCGAGAATGGCTCAAGCGATAATCGCGGCAATGGTTTTGCAATTGATCGTTCCTGCCGTTGGCAGCGCTAAAATCGCGCAGACAACATCAGTGGACAATCCGCCGCTGGTTACCGAGTCTTGCGGGTTGGATATTGCTTTGGTGATGGATAATTCCGGCAGCATCGGCAACAACCTTGGCGGTAATCCTCCGGCCGCGGGAACAATGAAGAGCGCTTTTGACAGCTTTGTGAATACTTTGGTGCCGGCGACCCCGACCAATTTTTCGGTAACTTATTTCAACACGCGGGCACATTACGCCTTACAAAATTTCAATAACAGCGCCAGCATCGTGACTGGAGCAATCAACACGGTTCCGGTTGCGGGCGGCAGCACAAACTGGGAAGACGGTTTGATTAAAGCGCAGGCGACTTTGGCGGCGAGCGGTTCCAAGCCGAATCTGGTGATTTTTGCTTCTGACGGCGAGCCCAATAAATATGGGGCCGGCGGTTATTTGGAAGGTCCGGGATATGGATTCGACCAGACCTCGCTGAACCGCGCGATTACCGAGGCAAATATTATCAAGGGCACCGGAACAAGAATTATCACATTGGGTATTGGATCGAGTGTGAATCAAACAAGTCTTGAGGCAATATCCAGTAGCGACGCTTATTACAGCGTGGCCAATTTCAATGATTTGGCAACCGCATTGCAAAATATCGCGATCCAATTGTGCGGCGGGACGATTACCGTGACGAAATTGATCGATGACGGGCAAGGACACTCAACGCCCGCGGCAAATTGGCAGTTTACGGTTGGAAACCAAACCAAAACGACGAACAGCGACGGGCAGGCGAATTTTATTATCGATGATGCCGGAACATACAGCATCAGCGAAACCGCGCAATCCGGTTTTGGATTCGTGTCCGCAAGCTGCACGCCCGGGGGACAGCAGGGCAGCAATGGAACGGTTTCGGGGGTTCAGGTTGACAGCCAGAAAATCGTCAACTGCACATTTCACAACACGCCGTATAGCCATGTAATCGTGAAAAAGAACGTGGTTCCGGCTACGGATGATACAATATTCAATTTTAATACGGTTGGATCTGGTTATAATTCTTTTTCCCTGCAGAATGCCGGCACCAACGACAGCGGCCCGCTTCAACCCGGAACTTACGCGGTGGCCGAAGCGGCGAATCCCAATTATATTTCCACGGCAGTTTGCGACAATGGCCAATCTGCGGATAATTTAACGCTGGGCTACGGTCAGACCGTTACCTGTTTGTTTACCAACACCAGAAAAGGCGGCATAACGATTACCAAGGTAACCAATCCCGACCAGGATCCGACGCAATTCACTTTCCATCCGAGCTGGGATAATGTGTTTACTCTCACTGGCGTTGCCGGAAGCAATAGCGTTAATTTTGCTTCCGTGGCGCCGAACGCGACGTCGACGCCGTATTCAATCACCGAAGATGTTCCCGCTGGCTGGGTTCAGTCCAATGTTGAGTGCAAGGATGAGCAAAACAATATTTTATCGCCTTCCACCTTGGTTTTGAATCCCAGCGGCAGTATTGCCTGCACTTTTGGGAACACTAAGTACGGCAGCATTGTGGTGACCAAGAATACGGTGGGCGGAGATGGGGAGTTTGGTTTTAACGGCGACAATGGAATCGGCACCTTCAATATTTCCACCAGCGGCCAAACCGGAACAAAAACCATTTCAAATTTATTACCCAATACTTACTCGATTACCGAAACTTCAATGCCGAATGCCAATTGGGCAAAAACCGGCAGCGATTGCGATCGGATTGTCGTTGCGCCGGGCGAAACAAAAACCTGCACCGTCACCAATACGTTTACCGCGCCGACACAAACCGGAAATCTGAAAGTTACAAAGATTGTGAGCGGCGGCACGGCTAGCGCCTCGGAATTCAGTATTCATGTTAAAATTGACGGAGGCGAAGTTGCCAACAGCCCGCAGCCGGGAAATAGTGAAGGAACGACTTATTCCGGCTTGCAGATTGGAACTTACAATGTTGGCGAAACGGGCGGACCAGCCAATTATGTTTCATCGTTTGGCGGTAATTGCGATGCGAGCGGAAACGTGTTGGTGAGCAATGGCCAAACCGCGAATTGCACAATTACCAATACTTTTGCGCCGCCATCGGGAAGCCCGCAAGCGGATGTGGCTCTGACAAAGACGGTTGATCATGCGTCGCTGATTTCTGGCCAGCAAGCAATATTTACGATTGGCGTTTCCAACAGCGGTCCGGATACGGCCACCAATGTGGTTGTTACCGATGCGCTTCCTGCCGGATTGTTATTTGTATCCGCAACTTCAACCGCAGGCACGTATTCGACAATTACGAACAATTGGACTGTGGGCAGCCTTGCGAGCGGCCAAAGCGCCAGCCTTTCGATCGCGGCCATTGTGAGCGGTACCCAAGGCACGCAAATCGTGAACCAGGTCAGCGTGACCATTGATCCGAACATTGATATTAATAGCAGCAATAATCATGCCAGCAGCGTTGTCCTGATTGTGGCTGAAGGCGGATCAAACGGAGGCGGAGGCAGCGGTAGCGGCAGCAATACTTCGATCGGCGGCGGTTGGGCGCCCGGATACGGATCAAGCGGCGGCGGTGTTGCCCCGCAAGTTGCCGGTGCCAGCACTGAAAGAATGACCTTGGATGAAATCCTAGCGATGATTGAAAATATTAAAAAGCAAATCGCGGCTTTGGCGGCGCAAATCGCAGCAATGCATCCGACCGTGCTGGGCGCGGCCACGATGATCAAGACCGGAGTGCTGGGATTCTAATTCGGGTAAAGATGAATTCGAAAGCGCCGGGATAACCCGGCGCTTTTATAACAAATCCATGGAACAAGGAAACACAACAAACACCTTGAAAGCGATGATTGCCGGACACAAGAATGCGGCAATGCTGGTTTCAATATTGTTCGCCGCGCTTTTGATTCTTGTTTCCATCGCGCCAAACTGCGGCGAGGTTGATTTCAAAAACCTTGAATCGATTCTTCCTTCTCCGGTGGACATGACCACCTCGCCGCTGGCTCTCCGGGTCGCAAACAATGATTTGGAAGCCAAGCCGGCGGCGCAGGCCGCGGAGAAACAGCTGGACGTGTCGCAATCCGCGCTCAATGCCGCGATGTCAGTGCCGATCGAACCCGCGCCAAAGGCGGTGAAGGCCGACGCAATCGTGATTTCCAAAATCGCGGTTGAGGCGCCGATCGTGACCGCGAAGACAATTGACAGCGAAAAATTGCACGGCCTTCTGGATTCGGGCGCGGTTTTGTATCCGGATTCGGCAATGTTCGGAAATTCCGGGCAAACAATTTTGCTGGGTCATAGCGCGCCCGCGAATTGGCCGAAAATCAAACACGACACGATTTTTTCCCGCATTGTCGAACTTGTTCCGGGAGATAAAATAGTCACGGTTTACCAGAACCGGACCTATAATTACACGGTCGTCGACAACCAGATCATCGACAAGGGCGCGAATGTGCCCAGTATCGCCAACGCGGATAATTCGCTGGTTTTGCTGACTTGCTGGCCGCCCGGCCGCGACCAGAAGCGCGTGGTTGTGCAAGCGGCGCTGGATTACAGTAAGCAGAATTAACCGGCTTGAATCTTAATATTAAAACAAAAAAAGTTGCCCGTTCGGCAACTTTTTTACTTCTCAAGACTACCGGTTGCGGCCTTGCGCATTGATTGGAATATTCATATAATAATAAAAATGCGCGAAAACCAGCGCACAAAAATAGGGGGTGAAACAATAATTGTGGAAACGCTCGGCAACCCAAAACAACAATTGGGGCCGAGGGTCGAATTGGAAACTTTAGATGGCGGATTTGCTCTAAAGTTTCAAGAAACGCACAGCCTACTAAAATCTGACGTCGACGAGGTTGTGTTCGATCCGGGAACAATACAGTTGGCGGACCCGAAAGATCCGCTGTTGATGAAGTTTGTGAATGATTTTCAGGCAGTCATGGCGGCGCGATCGTTGATTATGAAAGTCAGTGACGTGCTATTTGTGAAAATTACTCGCAAATCGATTGTCGTGGCAACGGAAGCCACCGATTGCGAGCTAGTTTCGCAAATAATTAGCGAACATTTTTATTACCCCGTAATGCTTTCGAACGCGGAGGCCGGCAGATCTTTAACTACAACCGTACAGTGCGGAACAAGGACAAGAATAAGGCCCAAGCCTAAATCCAGGATGAAATCAAAACAGATAACCTTGTTCCCTACGGTTTAACCGTTTTGCCGGTCCTTAAATTTTATATTTTCGGACTTTTTCATTTTTTAACACGCTTTTGGGGCGGTTTTTTTGTGGCTTTGCGGCTGAAATTCGGAGCGCTTATCGAGGTGTTTTATACAGTCTTGACATTGTTTTTGGGATTTGCTAATCTCTCTATGTTGGACTAAATAATGTTAACGAACGACATACATCAAAACGTGGAACGGAGCGAATAGTTTTCTGCAAGCTAATGCTTCAGAAAACTGCTTCGAAAGCAGTTTTTTTGTTGGCCAATTTTCAGGTGGATTGAAGGGAAAGAACTTCTACAATTAAATAGTTAGTTATTTACTAAATGATTCATAACATCGAAATCATTAGTAATTCCAATTAAAGTCTTTTTGAAACAATTAGTCTTCAAGGATTTTAGCGAAATAATATTATCCATTAGTGGTAATGGATATTTTATCCACCGCGAGAGTCCAAAAAAATTGAAGTTATTAATTGCTAGCCAAGGTAAATAAATTATAGGCGGATGGTGGATGCCTTGGGACTGGGAGGCGATGAAGGACGTAGCCTGTCTGCGATAAGCCAGGGGGAGGTGACAAGCAACCTTTGAACCCTGGATCTCCGAATGGGGAAACCCTTTCCGGCGTTGAACCGGAAAACTTCACGACGCAAGTCGGGAGAGCAAACCTGCGGAAGGGAAACATCTCAGTACGCAGAGGAAAATAAAAAAAGCGTGCCTTCTGGCACGAACATTCTCTTAGTAGCGGCGAGCGAAAAGAGAGGAGCTCAAAACCGTTTGTACTTCAATTATGTTTGATAGCCTGACAACCAAAAACCATTATCCAATATCTGAATTTGAAATTCGGTTAATCGGATATTGGATGCAGGTTATAGGTTATTCGATATAGTTGAGGTACAAGCGGCGGTTATAAGGTAGGAATATCTCAAGTTCGTCTTGAGCGGAGCGCATCAATATGTAATCTGGTTAGCCCAACTACCCTGGAAAGGGAGGCCATAGCGGGTAATAGCCCCGTAAGCAAAAATCATTACAAGCTTCGAATTCTTATCCTTGAGTACCTCGGGAAACGAAAGTCCTGAGGGAATTCGGCTGGACTATACAGCCAAAGCTAAATACTACCCAGTCACCGATAGTGAACAAGTACCGCGAGGGAAAGGTTAAAAGTAGGGGGGTGACCCCGGTGAAATAGATCCTGAAACCATCACGCTTACAAAGACTCGGAGCTCCGCCGCAAGGCGGGGTGACGGGGTGCTTTTTGTAGAACGAGCCAACGAGTTTAATTTATCAGTTAGTCTAAGCGTCTCTGACGCGAAGGCATAGGGAAACCAAGTCTTAATAGGGCGCATCCCGCAAGGGGTACTGATGGGTTAAGACCCGAAGCCAAGGCGAGCTTACCATGGCCAGGTTGAACCCCGCCGAAAGGCGGGGGGAGGACCGAACCGGTTGACTGTGCAAAATCTTCGGATGAGCTGTGGTAAGAAGTGAAAAGCTAATCGAGCTTGGTAATAGCTGGTTCTCTCCGATATAACTTTAGGGTTAGCGTCCTGCGTTAGTGGTTTTGGAGGTAGAGCACTGAAAGAAATTCCGTGGCGAAAGTCAGGTATTTCTATCAAACTCCGAATGCCGAAACCATTGCAGGGCAGTAAGACTACGGGCGCTAAGGTCCGTGGTCGTAAGGGGGAAAGCCCATGACCTCAGTCTAAGGTCCCCAAATCAGGCTAAGTGCAAAACAAGGAAGTGAGATTCCTCAGATAGCTAGGAGGTTAGCTCAGAAGCAGCTATCCTTTAAAAAGTGCGTAACAGCTTACTAGCTAAGGAGTTTTGCGCCGTAGATTCACGGGGCTCAAGCCTGATACCGAAGACGAGGGTGTCCCGCCTCTGGCGGGACGCGGTAGGAGAGCGTTCCCATCGCAGCGAAGCGGAACCGTGAGGTTTCGTGGAGCGTTGGGAAGTGAGAATGTTGGCATGAGTAACCACAATGCAAGTGAGATCCTTGCACACCGAAAATCCAAGGGTTCCTCAACAATGGTGATCAGTTGAGGGTTAGGCGGGCCTAAGGCATAGCCGAGAGGTGTAGCTGATGGACATCTGGTTAATATTCCAGACCTTCCGTTCCTTGCCGAGAAAGTGACGAAGCTTAGTAATCTGGGCGGGTTATTGGATTCCCGTTGCCAGTTCGAATCCCGAGCCGCAAGGCGAGGGGCCAGGACTGTCGAAATGTTCCCCGCGAGGGGGATTGATTCAGACCAGCAAGCTTCCCAGAAAAGCCTTTCAAGGGTTATCAAGGAGTGGAAACCGTACCGTAAACCGACACAGGTGGATTGGCGTCAAATTGCCAAGGTGAACGAGTGAAAGTTCGTGAAGGAACTAGGCAAACAAATATGCGTAACTTAGGAATATGCATTTCCCCTGAACGAAAGTGAGGGGGACGCAGCGAAGGATTCTCAGGCGACTGTTTACCAAAAACACAGGTCCCTGCTAAACTCGTAAGAGGAAATATAGGGGCTGAGACCTGACCAGTGCCCGTGTGTTAAAGCTGGTGGTTCAATTTGCCGCAAGGCGGGTTGAGCTAACCGGTCTAAGCTACGGGTGAACGTCCGCGGTAACTCTGACCGTGTTAAAGTAGCGTAGTCCCTTGTCGCGTAAGTTGCGACCCGCATGAAAGGTATAACGATCTGAGAACTGTCTCCACGAATTACTCGGTGAAAATGTAATGGAAGTGAAGATACTTCCTACCTGCGGCTAGACGGAAAGACCCCGGAAGCTTTACTGTAGGGTGATATTGGGTTTTGAATTTTGATGCGTAGCGTAGTGGTGAGGATTTGAGGTCCCGTTTTCGGACGGGGCTGATCCGACAATGAAACAGCCATCTTTAATGTTCATCATCCTAATCTGAGAGGTGACAGTGTCACTCGGGCAGTTTAAGTGGGGCGCTTGCCTCCTAAAATGTAACGGAGGCGTTTAAAGGTCAGCTAAGCACGGATGGAAATCGTGCATGTTGTGTAAAGGCAAAAGCTGGCTTAACTGCAAGACGGATAAGTCGCGCAGGTGCGAAAGCAGAACTTAGTGAACCGATGCTGGTTATTAGAATCGGCAGAGATCATCAAACAAAAGTTACTCCGGGGATAACAGGCTAGTACGACCCACGAGTCCATATCAACGGTCGTGTTCGGCACCTCGATGTCGGCTCATCATAGCGCGGGGGTGGAGAAGCTCCCAAGCGTCCGGCTGTTCGCCGGTTAAAATGGTACGTGAGCTGGGTTCAGACCGTCGCGAGACAGGTCGGTCCCTATCTACCGCAGGCGTTAGAGTCTTGAGGAGAGTCGACCCTAGTACGAGAGGACCGGGTTGAACTGACCTCTGGTGTGCCAGTTGTTCCGCCAGGAGCATTGCTGGGTAGCTAAGTCGGGAACGGATAAGAGCTGAAAGCATCTAAGCTCGAAGCCAACTCCAAGATTATGACTCTTAGCTTCCTCCAAGAACAGGAGGTCGATAGGCTGCAGGTGTAAGCCCAGTAATGGGTTCAGCCGAGCAGTACTAATAAGCGATCAGCTTTGGCTAGCAATTAATAGCTTGAATGGGTTTGAAAAGGATTTATTTGGAAAAACTAACTATGAAATCGATGCGCGCGAGGTGCGCGCCTCAACAAGAAAACAACATTGTTTGAGGTTTTAGTAAGGAGGTTATACTGGGAGTGCTCCACCTGTTCCCATCCCGACCACAGAAGTGAAAGCTCTCAAGGCCGATGATAGTCCGTAAGGGCGAAAGTAGGTAACCTTCTTACTAAAATCTTAAGCCCAAGATGTTGTTTTTTTGTTAAATCGTCCAAAAATATTACTCGCTTTGTTTTGTCAAAGAAATTGGGTTCGGTGCGGCAACGCCTCAAATTTCCTTGACAAAATTAACAAAACATGTATAATATATTCATGTCGCAAAGACTTCTTGCATTACTGAAGGAGGCTCAAAATGCTGACTTTCAGAGAAGAGCCCAGATACAGAACGAAATCATGAACATGATTTTAACGAACAAAGAGATAGGGAATCCAAATGTTCGCAAAAGCTTAGCTGAAGAAGTGGCGAAAATCTATTCAACCATTTTAATGGCTAAGCCAGGGCGTCTGGTCGATAACTATCTGGCCATTGCGATACTGGGTTCATTGCCAGTGGATTGGTCACTGGTGAAGTAAAAAAGGTCCCCTGCAAATTTTTTGACAGGGGATTAGTATTATTTTTAAAAATTACTAGGCAGTCGCGCCAAACAAAAAACCGCCTTTGAAAATAACAACGCGGTTTTTTGATATATTATTTAAAAATCGCCGTCGGATTCGTCCTCGCGATCGTCATTTGCGACGCCGTCCTCGTCGATTTGGATGGGTTCGCCGTCCTCGTCGGTCGCGGTATCGTCATCGGTGGTATCGTCGTCATAGTAGTCCTGCGCATCTTGCGAGGCAATGGCGGTTTGAATTGTATCGTCTATCATTGATGGTTGCACTTCGCGGTAATCAACCGATTCCGCGATATTTAAAAATTTGAAAAGATGTTCCGCAGCCGGATTTTTTCCGGCGTTTGAAACATCCCCGACCTTTATTTTCTAAAATTAATTATTGGCTTGCGAAGAATCAAGGAAATGATTTTTCTTCAACACATTTCCTTATTTCGAGTTTCACGAAGAATCAAGGAAATGATTTTTCTTCAACACATTTCCTTATTTCGAGTTTCACGAAGAATCAAGGAAATGATTTTTCTTCAACACATTTCCTTATATTAATTATCCAGGCAAGTTTGTCAAGGGGAAAAAGATGCGAGTTATCCACAATTTTCAGCTTAAAAAAATGGCTGTTTAATTTTTCCAAAGAGTTTTAATCAATTATTTTTCATATCCAGAAATTTGACGCCGAGGGGTGGTAAAAAATATAGCCATCTGTTATATATGAATTAATGACGAAATTTTTTTTAAACGGCCTGAAATCCGCCGCGGCGTTGGTTATAGTCGCGGGATCGATAATGGTTCTCAATTTTCCCGCGATAAATTCCTCGGCAAAAAATGCCGTTTATTCGGTGTTGGGCCCCGTGGAGCGCGGAATCTGGAATGCCGGCGCGGGCATATACGGATTTGTCGAACCATTGTCGAAAATGAATTCCGCGGCCGCGGAGAACGAGAGGCTTCATGAACAGGTCAATGATTTGCTGGTTAAGGCGGCGCAGATTAGTGATTTAAAAAAGGAAAATGATTTTTTGCGCGAAGGTCTGAATCTTGAACTTGATAAGGACTTTGACTTGAAACTTGCCGATATTATCGCCAAGGATGTTGCCAATGACACTCTGATAATCAATAAGGGCAGCCGGGATATGATTGATTCGGGCATGCCGGTAATTACTTCCCAAAAAGCGCTGGTCGGGAAAATATCGAAAGTTTACGACAGTTTTTCCGAAGTCACCCTGGTGACCAGCAAAAATTTTTCTTTTGACGTTCGGATCGGGGATGGCGTTGACGGCTTGGTGAAAGGTCAGGGAAAATATTGCGCCGGAATTGATCTTGTTCCCCGGGATAAAGGCCTGAAAGCCGATGACCCGGTTTATACGAGCGCGCTTGGCGGAATCTTTCCGGCGGGATTGCTGGTGGGGACCGTGAAAGAGGTTTATAGAAACGACGTGGAAACATTCCAGTCGGCGGCATTGTCTCTGGCGTTTGACGCCGGCGGATCGAGACAGGTTTTTGTGGCCAATGGAAAATTGCCGCTGGGAATGGGAACGAACCCGCAAAAAAAACAATGAACAGGCGGCAATTGATAATATTCGCAATTTTGACCGTTTTGGGATTGGTTCAGGTGAGCCTGATCCCGCATTTTTTTTCATTCAGCTGGCTTTGGCTCGAATGGATAAACTTGCTTGATGTCGCGGTGGCGGCGATCGCGCTTTTGGAAAAGCGAAGCCATAAATTTTCCTGGTTGGCGGCCGCGGTTGGCGGCGGGTTTCTGGATTTTTATTCCCGCAGATTTTTCGGCTTTTGGATCATTGTTTTGCTTGCCGTTGTCGCGCTTATCAAGTTTGTCGTTAAAAAATATGTTCGGCTTCCTTCGTATTGGTAAAAATAAAAACAAGCTCGCTTTCGACAGCAGGGAAATCGAGCCGCACGAGATTTTCTATGACCATCTGGCCAAAACGCATGAAGAAAATCTTGATCTGGGCGAAAAAAAATTTGAAATTTCTTTGCCAAAAAAATCCCTGCGACTGCCGCTTGTCATGGCAGCGGTGTTTTTTTTGATCACGTTGTTTCGCGTGGTTGAATTGCAGCTTGTTGAGGGCGCCGGTTTCGCCCGCCAATCCGAACAAAACAGATATCTTTTTCACAAAGTTCAATCGGACCGGGGGATAATTTATGACAAAGATTTCAAGCCATTGGTTGAAAACCTGTCAACCTTCGACCTTGAATGTTCAAACGCCAGATTTCCCTCGGCGCCCGCGGAGCGGCAAAAAATTATCGCAAGCTTGGCGGCCGCAACCAACGGTAATGCCGGCGATCTGGATAATGCCATCGCGACCGGACGGTCTCCGGTTATCGAAAATCTCGCCCATCAGGCGCTGATCGTCCTCGAGGCGCGCATTGCCGATTTTCCCGGCTGCGAGATCGTGCCGCGTCCGATCCGGAACTACGCTCAAAACTCAGGATTGTCCCATCTGATTGGATACATGGGTAAAATTTCTCCGGAAGAATGGAAATCCGCGTCCGAAAATTACTCGGTAAATGACTATATCGGTCGTTCGGGACTGGAAAAATCATATGAATCCGTGTTACGGAAAAATTCAGGAAAGCTAAGGATCGAACGCGACGCCAAAGGCAACATTATATCGCAGGACGTGGCGCTGACTCCGGAATCCGGCGACAGCGTTGAGTTGTGGCTTGATCTTGGTCTGCAGAAGAAACTTTGGGATTCGATGTCGCGGCAACTGGCATTTTTGGGTCTCCAAAAAGGATCGGCAGTGGCGATCAATCCGAAAACCGGCGGCATTATGGCGATGGTTTCCTTTCCGGATTATGACAATAATATTTTCGCCGCCAACGACACGCAAGAGATACAAAAGTTGTTTAACGATAAAACGAATCCGCTTTTCAACCGCGTGATTTCCGGCAGATATTTGACCGGTTCCACGATAAAACCTTTTGAAGCGGCCGCGGCATTGCAGGAAAAGCTGATCGCGCCCGATAAGAATATAGATTGCCAAGGGAAATTGGTTGTCCAGAACCGCTATAATCCCGATATCGTGTATACATTTAACGACAATCATGTGCATGGCCCGACCAATATGTATAAGGCGATCGCCGAATCGTGCAACGCCTATTTTCAGACCATTGGCGGAGGATACGGCGGCCAGCCGGGATTGGGCCCGACAAGAATAAAAAAATATCTTGATTTGTTCGGATGGGAAAGCCCGACAAATATCGATTTGCCCGGAGAAATCGCCGGATTCGTTCCCGATCAATCGTGGAAAAAAGAAAAGTTCGCCGGCACCCAGGATTCGGTATGGGGCGACGGGGATACTTACAATCTCGCGATTGGCCAGGGCTTCATCGGAATCACGCCCATCGAGGTTGCCAATGGTTACGCGGCAATCGCCAACGGCGGAACGCTCTACCAGCCGCAGATGGTTAAGGCGATTGTTGATAGCGCGAAAAATATTATCGAAGAAAAAAAACCGGTAATTTTGAGCCAAAATTTTATTGATCCACGAAATTTGGCGGTGGTGCGCGAGGGCATGCGGCACGGCGTTAACGGGATTAACGCGCCGCTCGCGTCATCGCTGACATTAAACCAGCTGGGAATCCCGATGGGATCAAAAACCGGCACCGCGCAACTGCGGAAAGATAGCTACGGCAAAGATCTGATGAATAGCTGGGTTTCGGTTTTCGCCCCTTATGACGATCCGCAAATTGTGCTGGTGGTGATGATGGAAGAAGTCCACGAGGGCCAATTGGCGGTTCTTCCCGTGGCCAAAGAAGTTCTGGGCTGGTATTTTGAGGCTAAAGATGCCAGCGGCGTCCGGCTTTCCGAAGTGAAACCCGAAGACGATGGAAACGCAAGCACGACCAATTCGGAAACGGCCGTTCCGGCAGTTATACCGGCAGCGGTAAAAATACCGCTTAACAATTAGTGCATTTTAATATAAAAAGAGAGCAGTGCGAAATCATGACACTGCTTCATCTGGCGGCTTTAATAACCTACGAATTTCAAACGGCACATATATCAGCGGACTATCAATCAGATCGCCGAGTATGAAACCGTTATTTTTCATTATGGTTTCCAGGGCCTTAATGTTCGCATCTCTGTTCGCATTCCCGGGATTGTTCAATATCACCCCGAGAATTTCTTTTGCCTGGGAAAGATCAAAATCCCTTGCAACCGACCGAAGAATCAAATCCATCAATACGCCTCCGAATTTTAAAAAGGATGCACAAGCACCCCGGGCCAAAAGTATGTTTATTAAAGCAGATAATCCGCAAATGTAAAGCCTTTTTAGCTTTATTGTTAGATTTTGGGTAAGTAAAAAAATAAGAGCTATAGATTCAGACTCCGGCAAATACTCTCATTTGCCAATCATCCTGTTTCTGCCTCAGGAGGCTGCTCAGGTAATTGAATCTGTCTCTATAAACCCCATCTTGCTTGATTAATAACTCTATTTCGCTAAAAAGATCTTTACAATGCCTGATGTTATTTTCACCCGATATAATTGAAATAAAATCGGGATCCAACAACATATCTTCAATTTTATCCAGTTTCGCACCCACATTATCGTTATTATCCTTATTCGTCCTATCACCATCCAATTTGTATTCGACATAACTAATTTATTTGTCAAGATTTTCGAAGCGCGTAGGCACAAAAAAACGCCAATTTCTTGGGTTAAAAAAGAGAGGGTGTCGCATTGTTAGCGGTTTGAATCCACCCTCGAGATGAAAAGTGCGTATCCAGGCTTTCCCGGGATATGTACTTTCGTAATTGATATGTATATGTTAAAAAACTTTAGCTCAAAACAGATATGTTGAGCCAGATATCCAGGTAACCGAAGTTTTGGCATAAAGAATCTATATACTTATTTTATATAAATGTCAAGGTTGGCGGGGGAGCGGATTTGTAGTATGATTATAAATCCGGAATCAGGCCAAGATGCAGTTTGCAAAGGTCGCACCTCGGCGAATACGCTAAGGAACGACCTTTAAATACGGACGTAAAATACAAGTGGGTTAAAATACAGAATACTAAATTCACATGGCAAATATTGAGGAATTGAGGCAGGCGCGGCTGAAGAAGCTGGAAAATATCAAGAAAGCCGGGATTTGGGCTTATCCGATCGGTACCAAACGAACCCATACGGTTGGCAACGCTTTTTTGGATTGGGATAATCTTGCTAATGCTGAAAAGGAAATTGTGATCTCCGGAAGAATGAAATCAATGCGCGGCCACGGCGGTTTGACTTTTGTCGATGTTGAGGACGGAACCGGGAAAATACAAGCGTTTTTCAAGAAAGACGGCTTGGGCGAAAAGTCTTATCAATTCTTTTGCGATAATTTCGATATCGGAGATTTCGTGGAGGCGAAAGGTGTTCTTTTTGTCACCAAGCGTGGAGAAAAAACCATTGAAGTGCGCGATTACAAAATGCTGTCAAAAAGCCTTTTGCCGCTGCCGGAAAAATGGCACGGCTTGCAGGATGTCGAAGAACGCTATCGCAAGCGCTATTTGGATTTGATTTTCAATGACGAAGTGAAACAGAAATTGGTTCTCCGCACGAAAATAATCACCGCGATCCGCGAATTTTTGGACGGCCGCGGTTTTTTGGAAGTGGAAACGCCAACCTTGCAAACGATTTATGGCGGCGCCACCGCCAAACCGTTCAAAACCTATTTCAATGCCTATGAAATGGATGTTTTTTTGCGCATTGCCCCGGAACTGTTTTTGAAGCGTTTGCTTGTGGGCGGATTTGAAAAGGTTTACGAAATCGGCAAGTGTTTTCGCAATGAAGGCGTGGACAAACAGCACAATCCGGATTTCACGATGCTGGAATTTTATTGGGCATACGCCTGCTATAAGGACTTGATGAAGCTGACTGAAGAAATGTTCACTGAAATTCTGAAAAAAGTTTTCGGAAAAGAGAAGGTAATTTACCAGGGAACGGAAATTGACTTTACCACTCCGTGGCCTCGGGTTGAATATGCCGAACTGCTCAAAAAATATGCCAAAATAGATTATTGGGAGTTAAACCGCGACGGTTTGGCGGCAAAAGCCAAAGAGCTTGGAGTCGTTGTCGATAAGGCCGCGGGCAAGGCCGAGATCGCCGATGAAATCTACAAGAAATATTGCCGGCCGAACATCGTCCAGCCAACGTTCCTGATCCATTATCCCACGGAGTGCAAGCCGCTCGCGAAACAATTGGAGCAAGGTTCGCCGATTCTTGCCAATTTCCAGTTGCTGGTTAATGGTTTTGAAGTGATCAACGCGTTTTCCGAGCAAAACGATCCGATCGAGCAGAATAACCGTTTCAAGGAACAGGAAGAAATGTTCAAGCAAGGATTCGAGGAGGCGCAGCGCACCGATACGGATTTTATCGAGGCTCTGGAACACGGCATGCCGCCCGCGGCGGGCTTTGGCATGGGTATCGATCGCCTGGTCGCTTTGTTGACCGATTCGAACGCCCTGCGCGAAATTATCCTGTTTCCGATCATGAAACCGAGGGTGGAGCCGAAGTCGGTTGACTTGAATTCGCGGCAGGAATCAGAATAATTTCTAATTTATAATTTTAAATTTCTATTAAATTTTTAATTTTAGAATTTTCAATGAAAATTGAATCATTGAAAATTTTTTGAAAATTGAAAATTGAAAATTGAAAATTTGTGGAGTTATGCTTGACATTAAATTTATCCGCCAAAATCCCGACATTATCAAGGACGCGTGCACCAAAAAAAATATCAAATGCGACATCGACAAACTTCTTGATATTGATGAAAAAAGACTAAAACTTAAGCAGGAACTTGAAGCGATATCCGCCGAAAAGAACAAGGCATCCAAAGCCATTCCGCAAGCCAAGGACCAGGTTGACCGCGACGCGATCATTAACGCCATGAAGGCTCTGGACCAGAACACGGGCAATCTAGAGAAAAAACTTAGAGAGCTCGAATCGGCCCATGAGGAATTAATGCTTAGCGTGCCCAATATTCCTTCCGACGATTCTCCGGTGGGTCCCGACGAAAGCGGCAATGTCGTTGCCGAGACATGGGGCGAGCCAAAAAAATTTGATTTTCAAATAAAAGACCATATCCAGATTGGCAAAGATTTGGATCTGATTGATACCGAGGCTGGCGTTAAAACCAGCGGTTTCCGCGGTTATTATCTCAAGAATGAGGCGGTTTTTCTGCATTTTGCGATATTCTGGCACGCGCTGAACAAAATGCGCGAGAAAGGATTCACGATTTTTGTGCCGCCCACGGTTTTGCGCGAATTTGCGCTTGTCGGCTCCGGCCATTTTCCCGCGGGAAAAGACGAAATATTCCGGATCGGCAATCCGGGGAAACTGGAAAGCGGCGATGAGGTTAAAGAACCATTATATCTTAGCGGAACAGCCGAATCAGCGCTTCTGGCCTACCATGCAGGCCAGATATTGAACGAAAAAGACCTGCCAATCAAAATGTGCGGGATTTCCCAGTGCTACCGTTCCGAGGTGGGCAGCTACGGTAAAGATGCCAAAGGCTTGTATCGCGTGCATGAATTCATGAAAGTTGAACAGGTTGTGATTTGCAAAAACAATATCGAAGAATCAAGCGAGTGGCTGGAAACGATGCGCGGCATTTCCCAGGAAATTTTAAAAGATTTGGAATTGCCGCATCGCATCTTGAGCATCTGCACCGGCGACATGGGCGCGGGAAAATATAAAATGTACGACATCGAAACCTGGATGCCCAGCCGCAGCGCGTACGGCGAAACTCATTCGGATTCCAATTTGACCGACTGGCAGGCAAGGAGGCTGAACACCCGCTTCCGCGATAAAGAAGGCAATATCAAATTCCCGTATATGCTGAACAACACCGTGGTGGCCAGTCCGCGTATACTGATTGCGATTCTGGAAAATTACCAGCAAGCCGATGGATCAGTCGCGATACCAAAATGCCTTCAGTCATACATGGGCGGAATGACCAAAATAGAAAAGAAAAATACTTAGTCTTTCAGACCCGCAACTTGCGCGCGCGCAAGACGCGGGTCTGAGGTTTTTATGAAAAAAGTTCTGGCATTCGGTACTTTTGACGGCCTCCATCCCGGCCACATTGATTTCTTCGAGCAGGCCAAAAAATTGGGAGGCCGCCTGATTGTGGTTGTTGGCAGGGACGTGACAGTGAATAAAGTTAAGGGCGCTTTTCCAAAGCGAAGCGAGCTGTTGCGCCTGAAAGCAGTTGAGCAATGTAATCTTGTCGATCAAGCGATGCTTGGCAATATCGGCGATCCCTACGCGATAATTGAAAAAATTAATCCGGATATTGTTGCCCTGGGATATGACCAGCGCGCGTTTACTGAAAATTTGGCGGACTTCATAAAAAAAAGCGGTTTGAAGACAGAGGTTATCCGCTTCAAACCATACGCGCCCGAAATTTATCATTCCTCTATCATAGGGGCCGCTAAATGATAGCCGGTTCATTCTTCTTTTTCGGGATAAATATCCCCGGCTAAAACCCACATTAGCCCCGAAACAAACAGCAGAGCAATGCTGGCAACCAGAATGCCTGGACCCAAAACGGCAAGTTTAACCGGCCAATGACCGCCGGATAAAACTTCCCAAGTCGGATCAGGATTGTTTCGCAGATAGACGCATGCTCCCGGAATGACCCATGTCAGCATGATCAAAATATGTGTCGCGTTTATCATGAGTTGTCACCGCTAGTAATATAAAATTATAATTTTATTTTGTAAAGATGGAAGAAAAAAAAATCGTTATCGATGGTTTATCGATAAACTGCAAAACATTTGGACGAGACGCGTTCTCAAACGCATTCATGGCTGAAACCGTATCGGACGGTAAGGTTCAGAGCGGTAAACTGATCCTGATTTTGCATGGATGGGGAGTCGGATCGCGGTCATGGGTTGAAGCCGGGGAATCGCTGGCAAAAAGTGGATTTGGCGTGATTATTCCCGATTTGCCGGGATTCGGACAAAGCCAGGAACCTAAAACTACTTGGGATTTTGAAGATTATATTAATTTCATTGAACATTTTGTTGCCCAGCTGAAACTGGATAAGTTTAACCTTGTTGGGCATTCGTTTGGCGGATCTTTAGCGGCCAAATTCACCTCATTGCATCCGGAAATGGTGGAAAAGCTGGTTTTGTGCGACGCGGCAATCATCCGCAGAGAACGGCTCGATTGGAGGCAAACATATGCCAAAAAAATGGCCTCGTGGAAAAACCGTTTGCTTGAATTGCCGTTTGCAGGCGGGATTTATCCTTTTGCAAAAAAAATCCTTTACAAGTTCGCCGGCAATCGCGATTATGAACTGGCCAGTCCGATAATGAAAGAAATTTTTAAAAACATAATCAAAGCCGACGTCTTGGAAGCAACGCGCAAAATTTTAGCACCGACATTGATCGTTTGGGGCGATAAAGACAAAGAAACGCCAGCCAGCGACGCTTACGAGATTTCTCATCGACTCATTAATTCAAAACTCATCATTATTTCCGGAGCTGGCCATAAATTACACCGAACGCACAACAAGGAGTTGGCGGAAATCATTTGCAAATTCATAAAATAACCAATATCCAATTTCCAATGTCCAATAAATGACCAAATTAAATAATTTTAAAATTATGACATTTTTTGAAATTTATTGGAAATTGGTAATTGGAAATTTTGACATTTAATTCAATGGAATTCTGGGCTTATCCTTATCTGTTTAGGTACTTGGCAATGTTTCTTTTTTGGATGCTGGGAGCGCACCGGCAGATTTTGTTCTGGCTTTACTTGTGGCAATTAAAGGAATATCACTTGGGCCGTTTTTTGGCTCATTTTGAAACCGCGAAGGGAAAAGGCCTTTTTTTGAATCCGCTGGCCATAACCAAGATCGCGGTAGCTGCCGCAAGCGTGGCGTATTTCAGCCTGACGGAAGGCGTTTTTTTGCCGTTGGTCGCTATCGCGGCAATTTTTATCGCGCAAGCGGCACGGACTGTTTTTGGTTTTTTCCAATTGAATCCGGCGCGCCCGAAATTAACCAAAAAGTCCGGTTTGTTGATTGGCGCGACTCACGTTTTAATTTTTGGCGCCGGATTTATCGTGTTCAACTCTTATCTGGGTGAAATGAGCTTGCCCGACGTGGCATTGGCCGCGATTATCCTGCTTTTGCTGGACATATTATTGCCGCTAGCTGTCGCTTTGACGGTGCTGCTTTTGCAACCGCTTACGATTTTGGAAAAAAATCGAATTTTGCGCCGGGCGGAAAGCATCATCAAAGACCGGAACAATCTTGTTGCTATCGGCATCGCCGGCAGCTACGGAAAAAGCGTGACCAAGGAACTAGTCGCGGGCATACTGGAAAAAAGGTTCAAGGTGCTAAAAACCGCAGCCAATCAGAACACCGAAATAGGGGTCGCTCAAGCCATAATTTCAAAATTAAAGCTTGATGACCGTTTTTTTGTTTGTGAAATTGGCGCGGTCCACAAAGGAAGAATCCGGCAGGTTGCCGGGATTATTAATCCCCGAATCGGCGTGTTGACCGGAATCAACCAGCAGCACATGGGGGTTTTTGGAAACCAAAAAAATATTATTGACGGGAAATTTGAATTGTTGGAAGCGCTGCCGCAAAACGGAATTGCGGTGCTAAACTGGAACAACCGGCTGATTCAAGAAAATTTTGAATTGAAAAAGGGGAGCATCAAAACCGGAAATATCATCCGTGCCGGCAAAGATCTTTGGGCCAGCGATGTAAAAACCGCGGTCAGCAATCTGTCATTTACCGTCAATTATAAAAACAAAACAAGCGTGCTGAATACGAATGCCCGGGGAGCATACATGGCAGAGCCGATTTTGCTGGCGATGGCGAGTGCAATGGCCGCGGGAATGGATTTTGACGAAGTCATTGGAATATTAAATAAAACCGATTTTACTCCATACAACATTAAAACCCGCAGAAATACCGCGGGAATTAACGTGCTCGACTCGACATATTCGTCCAATCCAAACGGAGTTATCGCGCACCTGGATTATTTGAAGCTTTGGCCGGGGAAAAAAGCGATCGTTATGCCGTGCTTGATTGAACTCGGCAAAAGTTCAAAAGAAGTCCATTTTCAAATCGGCCAAAGGATCGCCGGCGTTTGCGAACTGGCGGTTGTCACGACCAAAGACCGCTTCAATGAAATTAAAAAAGGCGCGTTAAGCGCCGGAATGAATTCGGACGACATCATCTGTTCGGAAAATCCCGACGGACAAATCAAGAAGCGATTGGGCGCGGGCGATACGATTCTTCTTGAGGGACGGATTACTCCGGCAATTGCGGATATTTTTAATTGATATTAATTGATATTGCTTGCCAGACGGTATTTATTTTGGCAGGAGCCTAGATTCGGCAAAAAATCCACTAAGCATATTTAAAAAACGGGCGATTCCCGTTTTTTTAAATGCCAACATCGCGCAGAAATCTATTTTCTGCCTTTTTCGGCCAGTTTTTTGCTCAGGTGGAGGATCGCTTTTTGCGCCGCGGCCTTGGTCGCGTCTTGAACTTCAGGATTATTGGCTATGCTGCGGGCGGTTTTGCGGAGCAATGATTTTTTTTGCGGATTTTTGATTTCCGCTTGATCCGGATTGCTTCGATTTTTTCTGGCCTCGTTTATATCGCTGCCCACCCGATAACTCAATTTGGCGATCTTAAATCCATAGTTTTTTAACAAGTATGCCACCCCAGACGGAATTCCGGTTTTAAAAGCCAATATTATTCCCAAAGCGTCTTTTTTTGATATTTCTATACCAACAGCCTTAAATTCATTACTTAGATAGTCTACCGATCGGCCCATATTGTTTGCGGCATCTCCCTTGGTTTCTTGCAAAACTTTGCCAATAATTGCTGTTGCGATACCGATGTCTTCTTTGGTTGGCGCATCCGGAAGCTTTTCTTTCATTTTTCCAAGAACGTCGCTTCCGCCTCTGATCAGGTCACCCAGTTTTTGCGCCGCTGACCGTCTTTCCGCGGTCCGGTCCGGAACAGTAATTTCTTCTTCGTCTGCGCTTTTTAAGCCAAAATCATGATACAGCGGTATTTTTATTCTTTTTTTCTCAGTTGACTCTTTATCGGCATCGCCTGTTCCCTCAAAAAATTTGCCTAATCTTGCCATATGTATGATTTATTAATTTAATTTCGTTTTTATAATTATATACGGTAATGGATAAAATGACAAAACCAGCCTTTTGAAGCCAAATCAGTTCGTGTTTGTGTCCGGCGCGATTGCCTGATAAAATTAAATAATGGATAACATAAACCAAATGGATAATTTAATCGAAATCCTGAGGTCATCGGCAAAAACCGCCGCCGGCCGGCTTGCGGCAAATTTTAACGCGGAAAAACGCGCCGAAGATAGAACATACAGCAAAGAAGCGTCGCTAAAGATCGAAAAAATTGTTGAAAATGAGTTTCGTGAATCAATTTTAAAGGCGTTTCCCGATATTAAAATCGTCGGGGAAGAACAAGGTTATCAAAACGGGAATTCGGAATTTACCGTGGTAATCGATCCTTTGGACGGAACCGGCAATTTCGCGAACGGCAATCATTTTTTCGCTTTTTGCGCCGCGCTGATGAAGGAAGGCGAGCCTGTTTGGGGAATTGTTATTGCGCCCAATCTGGGTCTGGAATGGGAAGCAAAGAACGGTTGCGGCGCAACGTGCAATGGGAAACCGATAACCGTGTCGCGAACCAATGATCTTTCCGGCAGCTATATTCTATGGTGCGAAGGCGGATGCAAAATCAAAAAAAGAACGCTTGATATTTATGACGCGATATATCCGCGCACGACCGATTTGAGAAAGCTGGGCGCAGCCTCCATCGAGGCTTGCTTCGTGGCCATGGGTAAGGCGGAGGGCTATGTCTCGACCGATCTTGAAATTTGGGACGTGGCCGCGGCGGTATTGATAACCAGGGAAGCCGGAGGCAAAATCAGCGACCATTCCGGCAACGATTGGAAAGCAAGCCAATCGGATATAATTTTTTCCAACGGCCTGCTTCACGAGAATCTCGTTTCACTGGTAAGGGGGAAATAGAAGCTCATATGCAAAAAATCCGGGACCAGCCCGGATTTTTTTAATCGAAACCAATAATGGCGCAATATTTTACTTCCTTCCCGATAATGCCGAAGAAAGCGTTTCGTCATCGGCATATTCAAGTTCGCCGCCGATGGGCAAACCAAGGCCCAAACGGGTAACTTTCTTGTTAAGAGGTTTCAGCAGTTTTTCCAGATAGAGAATCGTGTCCTGGCCTTCGCTGGTGGGATTAATGGCCAGGATTATTTCGGTTATTGATTTACTGCTCAATACCCGGTTTTGCAGTTCAGACACGCGCAATCCGGCAAGGCTATCTTTGCGCAGCGCGGAAACCGTGCCGCCCAGAATGAAATATAAGCCATTATAATTTTTTGTTTTCTCAATCGTTGCCAGGTCAGTTTCGTTGGCCACGACGCAAAGCAATGATTTGTCGCGTTTCGCGTCCGCGCAAATGGCGCAAAACTGTTTTTCCGCCTCGTAGGCGTTAAAACATATCGGACACGTTTTGATCTTGTTTTTGAGATCCGCGATTGCTTGAATCAATTCTTTCACTCTTGCGTTGTCCAGCCTCATCAAATAAAAAACCATCCGTGCCGCTGTCCGCGGTCCAACGGTGGGAAATTTGGCGAATTTATCAATCAAATTTTGAACGCTTGGCGAATACATTTTATCTTGACTTTTAACTTAATTTATGCTATAATATTTACGTGTTCGAATTCATTGGCGCCTTGGATCCAACGGCAATGCTCTTGCTTATTCAGGGCATTGATCCGGTATGTGTGCTTATCACTGCAAACGTGATCTGCACGGATTTGGGATTTATGCAAGGCAGCGTTATCTCAAACGCCGCCTGCCTGATCTACTTTAAATTTGTAGTTTGGAGAGGTAACAAAAAATGTGCCTCTCCGTTATTTTTTTACCATGATATCAATTACAAATACATCTTGACTCTCTGAGTCTTTGTGATATGAAAATCCCATGGCGCCCAAATTGAGTATGGCTATCGCTGAAAGCGCGATTGGCATAGTATTCGGGATCGTCGCGATTTTACTGGGCACGGAAATTATCAGTCCGGGAGACATCGACGAATACAGAGGAATAGCTCTTATAATTGTTGGCATGTTCTACATTTTCCTGGAGTTTTTAATCAGAAAGAACAGCTTCGGGAGAATTGAAGGGACGAAAAAAATTATAGTTTTTATGCTAATTGTCTTTGTGAATTTGATTTTAGTTTACTCCATTTGGCCAATCTTTGGAGATCCAGACATTACAGCGTTAAACCTAGCAGTTACCGCAGTTATAGTGTTGCGGGCAAGTCTGGGTACGACGCATGGAATTACTGGTTCTTCCTAGATTTTTTTTTACAAAACCGCGATTTGAATTGATTTTTTTGAAAATTAAAAATTGTCAATTAAAAATTATTCGAGTGCTTTTACTGGTCCTGGTATTCGTATCCCTCGGTGTGGTTCTTGAAGCAAACAGTCCGGTCGTCGAAGTGCAACAACTGCTTTCCGACCGGGCCATTGCGGTGTTTGGCGATGATGATTTCGGCGATGCCTTTTTGCTCGCTGTTTTCGCGATAGCGATCCTCGCGGTAAATGAACATAACCACGTCGGCATCCTGTTCGATGGCGCCGGATTCGCGCAGATCGGAAAGCTTGGGAATCGGCGGGATGCGCTGCTCCACGGCGCGGGAAAGCTGGGACAATACGAGGACGGGAATATTAAGCTCGCGCGCCAACCCTTTCAAGGCGCGGGAATTTTCCGATACTTGCTGGACCGGGCTTGCCAGCCGGTTGAGCGGTTCCATCAACTGCAGGTAATCGATAACCAGCAACCCGAGACCGTGCTCCGCCTGCAGCCTCCGGCAAAGCGCTTTCATTTGCAGAACGGAAGGGGAGCCGACGTCATCGATAAAGAGCGGCATTTCCGCCAGAATTCCCATTGCCCGCTGGATATTTTCAAAATCCGCGGTTTCGAGTCGACCGGTGCGGATCTTCCAAAGATCAACGCCCGAGTATGCCGAAATCAAACGGTCAACCATCTGGTCTTTTGACATTTCCAAAGAAAACACGCCCACGGGAATTTTTTCGCTGGCCGCGATGTTGGCCGCGATGTTTAACGCCAGGGTTGATTTTCCCAACGACGGCCGCGCGGCCAAAATTATCAAATCTGATTTTTGCAGACCGGAGAGCATTTTGTCCAAATCGGAAAAACCGGTCGGAACGCCGCGCGTTCCGGTTCCCTGTGACAGCCGCTCGATGCGCTCGAAAGCGTCGCCAAGAGTTTCTTTGATGACCGTGAAGTTTTGGGTGATACCCTTCTGCGCAATACTGAAAATTTTCTTTTCCGCTTCGTCAAGAACCGCTTCGAGGTCTTCGCTTTCGTCATAACCCAGAATTTCGATCTCTTGAGACACCGAGATCAAATCGCGCAAAATGCGCTTGTGGCGCACGATCCGGGCATAGGACGCGACGTGACCGGAGCTCGGGACCAAATTAACCAGCTCGGTCAGGTAGGTATTGCCGCCCACCGCTTCAAGCTCATTTTTATCTTTCAGGCGATTGGAAACCGACAAAAAGTCGATCGGATCGCCTTTTTCAAAAAGTTCGCGGCATACCGCGTAGATTTCCTTGTGATTGTGCTTATAAAAATCGTCGGGGGACAGCGAATCGGCCACTTTCATCATTGCTGAGCGGTCCAGCATTAAACATCCCAAAACCGATTGCTCGATTTCAAGACTTTGCGGCGGTATTTTTCCGGGAAGGGTTGTGGCCATAGCGAGCGGCTCGATCGCCGCAATATTTATCAGTTATCACTGGTTCGTATCAGATATCGTAACAAAGCCAAAAGGCTTTGGCAACCAGTCGCCAAAGCCTTGAAAGAATCCGTTTGAAGCGATTCTATTCGACAATGATCGCCAGATTCTGGGTTGTTTGACCGAACCATTCTTCGGAATTTTGGCTCATTCCCCATTGAAAATTATAAGTACCGGGCACAGAAGGCGCTTTGACCGTAAACTCAAAAAGCTTGCTTTCGCCGTTTAATACCGTATCGTTTGCGAGAAGTTCAACCTTGTTGATTCCCCAAACATTATTGTTTTGCGGGTTTTGCGACGCAAGCCGGTACCCGCCGCCCAAAGTCCATGAAGAGTTGCCGCTATTTTTCATTATTATCGTGACTTCATAACTTTCTCCGGCAGCCATGGTAGGCGGCACGTCTTGATAAATAAACTGGGCGTTGTTATTGCCGGAAATCGTGTTGCATTCGCCGCTTTGGCAGAATTGGCCGGTGCCGCAGGCCACCGCCGGGGTCCATTCAAGGCATCCGTCGTTATTGGCATCAAAACATGTTTGATAGCTATTGCCCAAACACTGTCTCAGTCCGCTGGAAATGCATTGATTTGCGCATTTAACCGCTTTTGGCGCGACCGTGAAATTGTATCCTGAATTCGTATCCCTGTCCCAAGACCGTTCGTCGCCATAGGCGCAGCCGGAGTACCGGTTCTCGCCGGCAATCTGGTGTTCATAGGTGGCATCGGCAAGATGGCAGGAATTGTTGTTGGACGCTTTCGCGTGTGTTTCCGGCGGCAAACCGGACGCAATGCGGACACAAAATTCAGCCCCGGAAACGACCGTTTTTGACCATTCACCCATAAAATTCGTGATCACTCCCGAACCGCCGTCACACAAGTCTATTTTAACGTTGCTCAATACTTCTCCGGTCGAACGGCTTACCGTTCCGGAAATCGATGTTCCGTACGAGAGATTGAAGCCGGCCGTGGCCATTTTTTTTAACTGCGAACCGCTAAAAAGCTTTGCTTCATAGTCTCCGGCCGCCATCGACGTAATTTTAATTTTGTGGCTGCATACCCGGCCCTGAACCGGCGCGCAAACCGCGGTGTAAAATTTTGTCAGCCAATTGCTGTCGGCGGAATTTTTCGGCGAAATCGTTATGTAATCCGATGCGGTAATTTCGGGAATTCCATCCCAGGAAATCGTTATCGTATCTCCCAAGGCGATTTTTTCCGGTTTTGCGCTCAAACTTAACAAGTTCAAATTGCTCAATTTGAACGATGTGGAATCCAGTTTCGCGTAAGTGTCGTTACTGAATAATCTTAGCTCGTAGGTATTCGGCTTTGCCGAAGAGTTTAACAGATAGCTGCAGGAACCGCTGGTTTTGGGGGTCGCGGCAGCAATAGTGGTGCAGCTTGATGCGTAAAGGCGGGATAAATAGGCGGTATCCGCGCTTCCGCGGCTGTAAACTCCAATCCAGTCTTTTGCGGTTGCGGGATTAACATTTTTCCAGCTGATCGTAATCATCCCGCCGGGTTTAGTCGTGAGCGGCGAAACCGTCAGCACCGGATCGCCGGAAGACGGATTGACAATCGAAAACGAATTGCTGGCTGTTTTAATTCCGTTGCTGAAATACCGGATATCGTATTCTCCAACGGTTTTGCCTCCGGTCCAAAAATCACAATCGCCGGTTGCGGTTCCGATTCTGCCGTTGTTTATTGTTTCGCAATTTGAAGCGAATATCTTCGCGACATACTCGGAATCGGACGCGTTTTTTTTGAAAACTCCGATCCAGTCGCCCGCGGACGGAGAAACATTTGTCCACGCGATCGCAATCGTGTCGTTGGTTGAGGCTACCGCCGGAACCGCTTTCATTATTGGTTTGGACATCACCGATCCTGTTCCGGTAATTTTCAGGTTTACCGACTCGGAATTATGGCCGATCTGAGTGATGGTTATGTCATTGACCGGATCGTGAAAACTTTTTCCATCCTCCAAAGCCTCGTTGTTATTATCGGCCGGGGTCGTATCGATAAGTTTCGTGGGTGTGCTTGGATTATCATTCCAAATATGAATGGTAGCCCCGCGCGTCATTCCCAGCCAAAGATTGCCATAACCGGTACCCGATTTGTTGTCGAATCCGATCGGTTGGCGGTATTCGATGTAATAATATTCCCGCGTATCGGTCTTGAATATTTTTAGAGCCTGAATTTTTGCGGTCGACATTTCCTGCGGAGCAATCGAATATGTCCCATCCTGGGTGATTAGCTGCACGTTATCTTCAGGTATGATGCCGATCGCGATTTTATGGGGAACATTAAAATGCCCCCGGGCCGCGCTGTTCGTGCCCATGATATCGTAAATATCGCCATACATCCACACGGTACAATTTCCGTAGTATCCAATCTGGTTTTGGCCACATTTAATGCTGCTGGCATGGGACAGCCCAAAATTATGGCCTAACTCATGCGCATAAACAATCGCGTCTGTTGTTGACGGCGAATCGATCCACACAAAATTACCGTTCACGGCCCCAAATCCCGCCCAGCCAACAAACGCATTAGTTAATTTGGGGTGGATATAAACATAATGATCGTACTTGTTAACATCAAGGCCTGCCTTAAATGCTTCTTCTCTGACGATATCGGATAATTTGAGTACATTTTCACTAGTTACCAGTTCATCGGTGGTTTTTACCGGTATCGTGACCCATCCGAATACGTCTCCGGTTATTGAGGCGGTCCCATAGGACATTTCGTTATACAAGGCTTTAACGGAATTGTCGGCAGTAAAAAATAATGATCTCATCTGATCCTTGGTGATATTGGCGCTGACCCCGTCTTCGAACTGAAATAAGATTACCGCAATATTGGCTGACAGGCGCGAAGCTGATGCCGCATCCGCAGGCATGATTGTTTTAATATTTGCTCCGTCGCTGATTACAATATTGTCAGCCAACTCACTGCCTTGCAATTCCACCCTTGACCCGGTTGGAATGTTTATGGATTCGTTTTTGGCAAAGTATAGCTTGTAGGAAGACGAATCGTTTGCGTCGTCGCTGATGAAATAATAGCTGTCGCTGCTTTTTCCCGCGCTAAAGTTGTCGCTGTTAACCGCCACGATTTTCCCTTTTTTTGTTATTTTTTCTTCAATGTATTGCTGGATATCTGCTCCGAATTTTGATCTTTGGCCGGCAAGATTGGCATGATCCAGATAGGATTGGGGATTGGCCCTCATTTCTCTCAAGAGCAAGTCCTGCCGCTGTTTTGCAAAAAAACGGCTTTTTTCGCTAAGCGATTGGCTTGAAGTAAATCCCAAAGCCGAACTTTGGGCGTGAACGGCGCCGGCCGAAAACAGAATCAATAAAACCAGGAAAGCCGATAAAGAAAATAATCCGGAAATCGGGCAATATTTTGTGTTCATAAAAAACTGAGGCGGTTAATTAATTTAATAAATTATTAAATTATATCGCAAACAGGCCATAAAATCGAATTATCGTTTTATTATGCCGCACTCCGCAAATCTTGCCAGGTTCCCGGGAGACTTGACAAAATTGCAAATTGGGAATATAATATTTTTATTGTTTAGTGACCCGCCAATAGTCCATCTCAAGATGGCTTATTGATGGGATCATTAACAACACGTAAAAATTGATTCCGGAAGAGCTTTTTTTGAGCCTGTCGGGTGCATTCGAGACTGTCCAACCGGACCGATAACGAATTTAGCTTTAAAGCACTTAGGCGACTCAACAAAAAGTTCATTCCGAATCGATTAGGACTGGTTTTTTTACGTCCAGTCCACCAAATCGGCTGGGTCCAAGCATTACTCCCGGATCCAGCCACCCCCTAATTTTCAGGCCCTTTCAATGAGGTTTGTTTTTTTATAATAAGTAAGATTCCGGACGCTTGACAGCCGGGTTTATTAAATAATATGATAAGGCAAACAGTTGAAGATCAATCAATGGGCCGATGAGTTCGGGCTATCGATTGATCCTTAAAATGGTCGGAGAGAGCGAAGCTACCTCCATTCGCTACATCCATAATTACCGCTCTCTCCGTTCTTGTTATCGGGGTTACCTCCTTTCCTCGGTGACCAGCATGCAGGATCCCTTCGACAAGGATTCTGCCACTCTCATTTCGAACCCGCTGATTTATCCAGTTGGGTTCGTCTTATTTCGAGGAGAACGGTTGTTGATAACTGTGGTTGACAGGCAAACCATTTGGGAGTATATAATTGCTTGTCGTCGAGATTTGTTTCAGCGATACAAATCTCGAAATTGATAAAAAAAGAGGAGGAATGAAGCAATCCATTATCCAGAAGTAACGGTAGAAACCATAATTACTGTAACTGGTTTTTTGGGAGCAATTGCGCTCCTGATGGACGTAATAGTATTACGTTAGGGGGCTGTGTAGCGAACCAACTTTTACTCTTTTTTAAAGATCGCAACAGCTTCTTTATCTAAATTTCTTCAAGCGATTGGAAAAACTTAGATAGAGAATAATATGTTTTCCGCGATGCTTGACATCGGTTTTAAAAAAAGCTAGACTACCTATGTTAAAGCAAAAAGATGGCAGAAAAAAAAGCCAAGAAAGTTAACAAGAAAAAAGCGGCGCCGAAAACTTGCACCTGCTCCTGCAGCTGTTGCCCGGGCAAATAAATTAGGTTTCTGCGTCGGGGGTATTAACCCCGTCGCAACCTTAGCGAAGCGTATCCCGCTACCGCGGGATATAGGATGTTTCCTCCAAGATTACTTGAGCTCTGCTAAGGACTCCTCATTCTTATTGTTCCCGCAAGCTTGCTGACGGGGTATAAAAAGAATAAATTTTGGCGCGCCGTTGAAGACAAGAAAAAAATCATAAGACATTATGACTGTATGATTTTTTGTTTGTTTTTAACAAGCATGTAGTTACCGAGGGGAAAGAACATCGACAATTGAATAGCGAAATATTTCTTTTTTCCACGGAAATATTTCGCGAGCCAAAGTAGAAACAAGAATTTTTTGAAGTTGTCTTGGACTCATTTTTCTGAGGATTTGATCCTGGTCCAGGATGAACGCTGGCAATGTGGATAAGGCATGCAAGTCGAGCGGGTTATGTGTCTTACACAAGGGAATTCTAATTAGATAAAGTATTTTTGAGGATCTCAACAAAGGATGCAGCATTAGTATATTGTAAGAGCCTGAAATGTTGAGGAAGTAGATTTGCGAATTTATTGAACGCCTGAAGCGTAGCGGAAGGCGGTTCAACGAAGATACCCCGTGGCGTAAGCCTGGGGGAGATTCATTAGGATTTTCTTGTGTAAGATGCGTGACTAGCGGCGAACGGGTTAGTAACACGTAGGTATCTACCATTGACACGGGAATAGCCCGTCGAAAGACGGAATAATACCCGATGGTCTCTGAAGCGCAAGCTGAAGAGTAAAGGCGCAAGCCGGTTAATGATGAACCTGCGGACTATCAGCTAGTTGGTGAGGTAACGGCCCACCAAGGCGACGACGGTTAGGGGGAGTGAGAGCTTGTTCCCCAACACTGGGACTGTGACACGGCCCAGACACCTACGGGTGGCAGCAGCCGAAAATATTGGACAATGGGCGAAAGCCTGATCCAGCGACATTGCGTGAGGGATGAAGACGTTCGCGCCGTAAACCTCTTTTCTGGGGGAAGAAGTAATTGACGGTACTCCAGGAATAAGCGGGGGCTAATTCTGTGCCAGCAGCAGCGGTAATACAGAACCCGCAAGCGTTATCCGGATTTATTGGGCGTAAAGTGTTCGTAGGCGGTATGGAAAGTCTGATATTAAATACCCGGGCTCAACCTGGGACATGTATTGGAAACTTCCAAACTCGAAGATGCTAGGGGCTATCGGAACGCACGGTGTAGGGGTGAAATCCGTTGATATCGTGCGGAACACCAAAAGCGAAGGCAGATAGCTGGGGCAATCTTGACGCTGAGGAACGAAAGCGTGGGGAGCAAAAAGGATTAGATACCCTTGTAGTCCACGCCCTAAACATTGGACACTGGTCGCTTGAAGTGTCGACCCTTCAAGTGGCGAAGCTAACGCGTTAAGTGTCCCGCCTGGGAAGTACGGCCGCAAGGCTAAAACTCAAAGGAATAGACGGGGGCTCACACAAGCGGTGGATCATGTGGCTTAATTCGACAACAAACGAGAAACCTTACCTAGCTTAGACATTCTAGTGATCGTCCCGTGAAAGCGGGATTTCCCACAAGGACACTAGTTCAGGTGCTGCATGGTTGTCGTCAGCAGGTGTCGTAAGATGCACGCTTAGATGCCGTAACCTGCGCAACCCTTATCGCATGTTTTATTTGTCATGCGAAACTGCCGGGGACAACCCGGAGGAAGGTGAGGATGACGCCAAATCAGCACGGCCTTTGACAGCTAGGGCCGCACACGTGATACAATGGCAGTTACAAAGGGCAGCGATGCCGCAAGGCGGAGCAAATCCCATCAAAAACTGCCGTAGTTCGGATTGAGGTCTGCAACTCGACCTCATGAAGCTGGAATCGCTAGTAAACGTAAATCATCACGTTACGTTGAATATGTTCCTGAGCCTTGTACTCACCGCCCGTCACGCCAAGCGAGTTGGGGATAGCCGAAGCGCCCCGCAAGGGGAACTAAGCTAGATTCAATAAGAGGGGCGAAGTCGTAACAAGGCACGGGTAGGGGAACCTGCTCGTGGATCAATTAATTTACATTTTTGAGTGTCGGCTTTTGTTGAGGGATGAGAATTCTTCTCTTAACACCAAGACGCTGATCGGTTCGTCTCTAAGAAACCGATTACGAGAGTCCAAGATGACTTCAAGAAATTGTTTACTCCTGCGAAGCTTTAGCGAAGCAGGACTGACTTAAAGTGGAGATCAAAGCACCCGCAAGGGTGTTTTCCGTTTATAAAAGAGTATTTTATGCCTTATTTGCTTCAAAATTTGACAAAAAAAGTTAACTGAATTAATTAAAAGTAGGTGTTTGGCAATGAGAAGGAAGATAATTAGCGAGATGAACGGCCTCGGATTGGGAGATGAAGTAACGATGGAGGAAAAAACTGGGGTTTTTAGGATCGCAGTATTTCTGAACGTCGGTAGAAGGAAGCACCAGGATGTTCCTCCGGGACGATATGTCCGGCTTTGGTTTCCGTCGGGGGAGTTAAGTGGATTAATCACTTTGGGAAAAATTAAAAAGCACCCAAAAAAGAATTAATCCATCTTTTGTTTTAAGCAAATATTTAAAAAAATTGACTGGGGGCGAATGTTTGGTAGGGTGGAAATATATAGATTCAAAAAAAAATGCCAAAACAAACAGAGAAAAATCAAATCAAAATTCCAAAAAAGGTGGATAATTTTCTTTCGAAGTCGGGTGCCAAATACGAGTTAGTCACGCATCGGACGGTTTATACTGCTTTTGATAAGGCCGCGACTTTGAAGGTGAAGTTGGGAGCGATCGCCAAAGTTTTGGTCGTTAAAATCGACGGCGATCTGGCTCTGGCAGCGGTCGCCGGAGATGCAAATCTGGACATGGATAAATTGACGAAACTTGCCAAAGCAAAAAAAATCGATTTTGCCAAGGAAAAAACCATAGGTGAAACTTTCAAGGGAATTGATCCGGGCGCGATCCCGCCGTTTGCGGGATTGTGGCAAATCAAAGTTTTTTGCGACAAAAAACTGCTTGAATCGCCGAAAATCATTCTGTCGGCAGGAAGCTACCAGACCTCGATCAAGCTGGCGCCCGGCGCGTTCAAAAAAACTTCGCCGGATATGGTTATCGGCAATTTTTCAAAACTCCGACCGCGGCAGAGTTCGCACAAACAATGTAAAATCACGAATACCAAAACCAAGCCCAAAAAGAAACCGGCAAAACCCGGCTTGAAAAAAAGAAGGAAATAGGGTATAAACAATTTGTTGGCGGCAGTATTTTTGAGTTTGATTTTTTCTTTGATTTTCTCATCAACTCACTTCTCATTGCTAATCAACTATGCCGGGGCGATTAGTTCAGTAGTAGAACGCTGTCCTGATAAGACAGAGGTCAAAGGTGCGATCCCTTTATCGCCCACTTAGTGCGTAAGGTGTTTTTAAAAATATTCCGGCGCTTAGAGCAAAAAATCCCCATAACGGGGAATTTTTGTTTTGTTGACTGTTCAACCTTATTTAACGGGTATCAATCTCGATATCAAAACCGCGGCAATGAAGCAAAACAATCCGGCCATGGTAAATGAATTGGCGTAGCTGCCGACTTCAATCAATTTGACAATTACTTTCCCGGCGGCATCAACCGACTCGTACGGAACGTCATGGACAAAAACCAACAGGCGGGGCGCCAGCCACGGCCCCAGTAATCCGCCGGCGCCATAGGCCGAAAACATCAAACCGTAGTTGGCGCCGACATTCTTAACGCCAAAGTAATCCGCGGTAATCGCCGGATAAAGCGCTAAAAATCCGCCAAAGCAGAAACCAACGAGTGCCGCTCCCACCGCGAAACTCCAAAAATTTCCAAAGCTTCCCAGAATCAGAAAAACCGCGCCGCAAAGCGTAAATATCGCCGCCAAAGTTTTTTCGCGGCCGTTATTGTCGGAAATTCTTCCCAGAATGAGCCGTCCCAAACTGTTCAAAATCGAAACAATCATTACCAGCAGCGCGCCTTGAGCCAAAATTCGCGCAAAAGACAAAACCGGCACGATATCCGCGGTCTTGATAAAATTTGTCATCGCCTGAGCCTGCCAGATGCTTACCAGATTCATAATCATCAACAACCCCGCGGCGCATCCGATGAAATAGGTGAACCATAAAATCCAAAATTGCCGGGTTCTGATCATTTCCGCGGCCGAAAATTCAACTTTTTGTCCGAATATGACCGCGGACTCTTTCCATTTTTCCGGACAATACCCGGCCGGCGGGACGCGCATTAATCGCGCGCCCGCGATGATCGCGAAAAAATAAATCAAACCCAAATAAAACAGCGTGGCCATTATGCCGATTTTCACGATCAAATAACTGGCCAGAGGAGCAAAAACAAGTCCGCCCGCGCCGAATCCCGCCACCGCAAGACCGGTGACAAAGCCTCGCTTGTCCGGAAACCATTTGATGCAAACCGCGATCGGACAAACATACGCGGCGCCGATTCCGCAACCAGCCAGTCCGAAGCCGAAAACGAACTGAAATAATGTTTGCGCCTTGGCAGCTACGTACATTCCCACCAGCAAAAGAAACGCGCCGGCAACGGATATTTTCTTGGGACCGATCCTGTCCTGAAGCCTGCCCGCGACGATCATCGCCAGAGCGTCAAAAGCAAGGAGTATTTGGGCGGGTAATGCCAGATCGGTCGCCGACCAATCCGGAAAATGGCTTTTCAAAGCCGGTTTAAAAACGCTATAGATATAAATCGCGCCCAAGCTCAC
>Ga0074195_1001037_pt1 | contig 43884 bp, 45 predicted proteins | sample EPASupsiteHSE623_FD_64525 | JGI IMG/M metagenome (GOLD analysis project Ga0074195, IMG submission 64525) | Bioremediated contaminated groundwater from EPA Superfund site, New Mexico - Sample HSE6-23 | ecosystem: Environmental > Aquatic > Deep subsurface > Groundwater > Contaminated ...
ATCCGTCAACTCGGCTGGCAATCGCGGCAACCTTTTTGCCGATCTTGGCAATTACGCTATCGCCTGTTTTTAATGCTTTATCCAATATCCCGTTGCCGCTTTTGGCATCCGGACTTAATTGACCATTTTCGGCGTTGTTATCCTCAATTTCCGGAATTTCGCGCATAATTTATGTTTATATTATTTTATAATCAATTTTAATGTTTTTCTTAAATTTATACAAAAATATAATTATCCAATAGCGCAAGATAATAAAAAGGCTACACCAATTAAAAACCAAAACCGCCCAAAGTGGCGGTTACGCGGCTGGCCGCCTGAAACGATGTTAGAAATATAATTTTAAACAATTTTATTATAAAAAAAGTAATCCCCTTGGTATCTTGCCCAAGGGGTATATTTGTATTCATATTGGTCCATCCGGTTGGCCTAGGTCACTATACGGGCAAATTTCTCCCGAGTATCGGCCATCTTAATCATCTGCATTGTTGCTCCTCCAGCACCCTTGGCATCGTTTCCTGCCCATTCTTGATAAAGCGACACTTCTGAGGCATGGTCTCCTGGAACCCTAAACGCACCGTCATAAACCCAGAATTTCATATCTTCATCAAAAACACCCTGCAATCCGAAGACTCCCAAGAAACCTGGATCATTCTTCTCCGCGGCAAAGTCAACCAACATTTGTGCCGCTTTGAATGTTTTCGGGATTTGGGATTCGCGCAACGTTTTGAATCGGTGCCCGATTTCTACCAAAGACCTGACAACATTCAGATCGAGCTGGATATTAGCCGGAAGATTGACGAGCCCGTGATGATTGGTCTGTTCGCGATCACCATATCCTATCAGGGATAGCCTGCCCTGCTGGGTTGTTTTAACCCATTTGTCGCCAACTTTCATAAATGGCCGATATTGAGCCAGCGGATTAAAACAGAAATTGGCATTAAAATATGCTCCAATTATAAATTTCTGGATTTCCGCTTTTTTCAATAACCTCTTTGTGATTATGCCCTTAGCAATAAGGTCTTTTGCCTTACTCCGGTAGCTTTCCGGCGAATCAACTATGAAGAAAGCGCGCTCCTTTGGGTTCCTGGCATCCTGCACTTTTACGTATACAGGCCCATCGATATCGTTTGGATTAGCATATGTCGGCGGCACATTGAGACCGGCTTCACGCATGAACGCGGTTTGGTCATATCCCGTAGGATCGCGATCTTCATAATGCAGTATGGCCCGGTTGCATGCCATTGGCACCTTAAGCCGCTCTTCATATTCTTTCCTAGAGAGATAGTAAGTCAACCCCCTGTTCGGAACGATTACAGTATTTTCGCTCACAAGTTCTCTGACAAAACTTGGCTTTGCTATATCTGTGAATTTTTTAAGGACATCCAAGTAATCGCTTACTTCCGGAAAGTATCTCGTATAAAGTTCTTCCCGACCTTCTTCACAAACGGCTCTTGTTTTAAAACCTAATTTTTGCGCCGCAGCAAGCACTGGAAGAGTACTGTGAGTCGCCAATTCTAGGATCGTTAGTTTATTAAGATCGTATCCTGACGCTATTCCCAACATTTCTTGTCTCGTTTTTTCCGTATACATTTTAAAGGACACCTCCTCATTTTCACTTTTCAGGTCAATACTTTGACCGCTTGACAGACTATCATTTTATATTCAAACAATCAATATTTGCATAATTGATCAATTGCCGTGGAGACAAACATATAAACCGAGACATAAACCTCATATTTCTGAGCGGATTCATCGGCTGGCCGTCTGGAAAGAAACTACGTTAGACAATGGAATAATGATTTGATATTATATCGCAATACAATAAAATCATAATGAAGATATGGAAGAACTATACAAACTTGCTCAAAAAGAATTGAAAGGTTCTCATGATTATTCCCATGCTGAGAGATTATTAAAATATGCCGAAGAATTAAACTCTGCGCACAGGGGCAATTGGAAAGTAATAGAGGCTTCAATTTTGCTTCACGAATTTAAAAAAAATAATCCTGATAGCGCGAAAGAACTCTTAAAAGGTTTTACGGATGAGGAAATCGAAAATGTTATTCATTGTATAAAAACTCATTATTGCCTCAAGGAAGATAAACCTGAAACCATAGAAGCGAAAATTGTCCAAGATTGCGATATTCTGGATATGTTGGGAGCCATAGGTATTGCAAGGGGCTTTATGGCTGCGGGCGAGAAAGGTCTAGGTTTGGTGGAAGCTAAGGATGAATATAAAAACAAAAGGCTTGGCCTTTACACCAAGTTGAACTTGGAAGAATCTAAAAAAATTGCTGATCAAAAATTCAAATTCACAAAGCTTTTCTTTGAGACTATTGATGAAGAAATGTCAATAATCATTTAGTTATTCCCGTTAAAAACTCGGATGTTTTAAATTATCTCGATGGCTGGAATATAATTATTAACAAAGAAATACGCAAAACCGCCTTACGGCGGTTTTGTTTTTATTTTGACGCTTCTACCTGCCGCCTGGTAACACTGGGCGCTTCTCGCTCGCCTTCGGTCACTTACTGGCTACCTAGAACGAAATTGGAACAGCTTTAATATTTTAATTAATCTATAAAAGAATGTTAAAAATCATAGTTTTTTACTTTAATACCACCAAGAACAGGTTGAAATAATAACTGCCCATCTTTTTTCCGAACAGAGAAAGATCTTGTTGATTTTAGTCTTTTAGTAAAAAGACTATCGTAAGTAATTATGATATCTGCCGAACCAACCATTTCCTTACTTTTATCTTTATTTTCTATCTCTCTATATTTAATACTATCAATACTTTCCTTCGGAATATGAATATGCACAGAATTTTTACTCTTTTCCGCTACAAATCCGACTTCATGAACGCTACCCCCGAATATATTATTTGTTTCATCGTCGCATAACTCCACCATTATATTAAAAGCTGGGCCATTGCCGATATTCGCCAAATTAAAATCGACACAATAAAGATGATGATTGTTGCAACGGTTATTAATTATAGAAAATTCCTCTGGAACCACAATGGGCAATGAATTGCTTTTTTGTTGTTTAACCATCATCGCTACTGTTTTTTTGGTCTGGTATGCATAATAAATCGTGACCAAAACTAGCGCTATGGTTGAAAGAGCTTGGATCGCTCCACTATTTGTATTTAAAAAATTTAGCATAAACTATTATTGTAAATTAAAATATTTTAATAATTGTTATTTTACTGTCGGATTAATCACTATTTTCTGGATATTTTTGTTTAACGACTTTTACCTTTTTAATAATATCAACAATATAACTGCAAGCCAAAAGAAACGATGCAAAACCCATCAATATGGCACCGATATTTAATTCGGGTCTAGTGATTTCGACCAATGTTCCCGCAACAAGCACAACGGTCATCTTGCCGCTTCCTTTAAAATTAAGCAATTCGATTGCATTGTTGTCTTTGCTCATAAATTTATAAACTGAGATATTTTCTAAATTGTTTTTTATTATAAAACAAAAAATAAATTATTTCAATATTGCAAAACTATCAGCCTTCAATCACAATCATACCTTAGCGGAGCACCTATTCGGAAACAAAATCAATATACCACGATTTATCGTTTAAATTTTCGAGAACATAAATCCAGTACATATTAAACAATAATAAATCAGAAATACGGCCGCGTAAAATGAAAAACTGTGTTTTTCATCACGCGGCACCGTGGCAAACAAAAAAGCCTTAAAATAAGGCCTTTTTGTTTGCTTTACGGTGCTGCGGGACTTGGATTCGAACCAAGATAAACGGATTCAGAGTCCGTTGTCTATCCCGCCCCAGCGGGATCCCGCTATGGCGGGGCCATTAGACGAAATCGCTATTGGATTTTTGTTTGCAAAGCTGCGGGACTTGGATTCGAACCAAGATAAACGGATTCAGAGTCCGTTGTCCTACCATTAGACGATCCCGCAGCTTTACAAACAAACCGCTTATTGATTTATTATTTTTTTGAACTCATTGCCACCCTTTAATTTTTTTAAGTAATTTTCCCTTTTTCTGGCCTCGCTCCTTGTTGCGTAAACTTCCTTTTTGACCAATACCAGCGGAATTCTTGGCCTTGTCGATTTAACCTGGCCCTTATTATGCTTCTTTAATCTTTCATCTAAATTATCAGTCTGGCCGATATAGTATTTTGAATCCTTGATACTTTGCAAAATATATACAAAATACATTTGGAGTCCTATCCCGCCCCAGCGGGATCCCGCTATGGCGGGGCCATTAGACCGATCCCGCAATGGTTTGATTTCGAACAAAACACGGTTGATTATAGCAATTATCCGCAATTAAGCAATATTTCGGCAAGGAAGCATTCGCGAACAATGTCTGCGGATTGGTTGCCAGATTTGCTCCAGATTTCTTTTTTTCGACCGAGCTAAATTTGAGGTGTAGCGCGGCTACATTGAAAATTTTGCGACCGAGAAAAAATGGAAGATGGGGCGAAGATGCAAGCAAGATGCGGATATTGTTCGCGAATGCTTCCTATACTTTCAAGTAGCGGGAGACTGCGATCACGCTGGAGAACATTCCCAGGCCTGCGCCGATGGCCATTTGCATTCCGACGATCTGCCACAAATTCGCCAAAAAATTATCCCACAGGCTCATTCCGGGCAGCGCCGTCGCGATCGCCGGGCTGACATACCAGCAAACCGCGGCCGCCACGAAAAACGAAAATATTGATCCCAAAATTCCGAAGATCAAACCCTCCACCAAAAACTGGCCCCGGATGAACCACCGCGCCGCGCCGACGAGCCGCTGGATGCCGATTTCCCTTTTGTGGCTCAAAATCGCCGTGCGCACGGTGTTGAAAGTGACCATTATCGAAATCACGCCCAGCACCGCGAACAGCATCAGGCCGATCTTCTGCGTGTTATCCATGAACGCGAAAATTTTCCGGATCGTGTCCTTTTTTTCGGTGTAATTGACCTTGCTCACCAAATCCTTATATTCATCCTGCGCCAGCAGCTCGGTCACCTGGTCGAATTGCGAGGGCGACACCGCGCTGATGTTTAACAGCGAAGGAAGCGGGTTTCCGTTGATTTCGTCCAGCGATTCCAGCAAAATCCGGTCGTTCTGGTGCGTGTCGCGGAAATTTTGCAAAGCCATGTCCTTGGTCACCAGCTCCACCTGCTGGATGCCGGAAATCTGGTTGATCTTGTCTTTCACCCGCAAAATATCATCGGTGGAAACGCTTTCGTTGAAATAGACCGAGATATCGGCTTTTTGTTGCAGCTCCTTAACCAAAAAATCGCTCACGCCTTTCATCATGAACAGCGACGTGGTGAGCAAAATGGGAATCATGACAATGAACACGTTGGCCACCGCGATCCCGCTGTCGCGCGACAGATTGTGCCACCCCAAACCGATGATTCTTTTGAGAGAATTGAACATAATTGTTAGCCTAAAGACTTTATCCATCAGTCTAAAACTAAAATCCTTATTAAGTTATTGGTTGATGGATTAAGGATAATGGATAGTTATAATGCGAATCTTCCATTTTGTTCGTCGCGGACGACTTTGCCTTTTTCCAGGGTCACCACGCGTTTTTTCAATTTGTTGACGATCTCGCGGTTGTGCGTGGCCAAAAGCACCGTCGTCCCCATTTCATTGATCTTGAGCAAAAGTTTCAAAATGTCCAAAGTATGGTAAGGGTCGAGATTTCCCGTCGGTTCGTCGGCAAGCACCACTTCGGGCCGGTGGATCAGCGCCCGCGCGATGGCCACCCTCTGGCGCTCGCCGCCGGAAAGTTCGGCCGGATAATTGTTTTCCCGTTCGCTCAACTCCACGATCTCCAAAATCCGCGGCACGTCGCGCTTGATCTCGGCATCGCTCGAACCGATCACCTTCATCACATAGGCGATATTGTCGCGCACCGTCATGTCCGAAAGCAGCTTGTAATCCTGAAAAACCGCGCCGATATTGCGGCGCAGCCCGTTGAGGCTTCCGTGTTTCAATTTGTAGATATTCTGGTCATTATACAAAATGCTGCCGTTGGTCGGCTTTTCTTCCACCAGCATGAGTTTGAAAAGAGTGGTTTTCCCGGCCCCCGAACGCCCCACGACCGAAACGAATTCGCCCTGCTCCACGCCAAACGAGATTCCGTCCAGCGCGACAATGTTGCCCGCGAAGCGCGAAGTATATATTTTGGTGATATTGTTGAACTTTATCATGGCATTATCCTTAAACCTTGATCCACAATCCATTATCCTAAAAAATCCCAATAACAAAAAATTAAGCGGTTTTTCTGATAGTTTTAAGACTTGCGCATATCATTTTGCTAATTTCTTGGCATTCTCCGCCAAGTAATAAAATTTTTTCGCAATCCACCAGTTCGGCATCTTTTAATAGATTTAACCAATATCCAGTTTCATTGGCGCTTCTTAAGGCGATTTCATAATATCTGGCAAAATCCTTTCTGGATGTTGATGATTTAGCTTCCACAAGGTTAGCACCTACAAACGTCGCTGAACGCATTAATTGGTCGGCAAAGATCAAATACATTTTAGTATGAGGAAAATCTTTTACAAAATTAATTATCTCCAATGAAAAATCATACGCCCTGTTTCTAACATTATTTGATTTCTTTGTTCTCTCTTGTTCCATAAATTAATAATCAATGGATTGAGATTTGAATAAGATTATGGTCGACAAGGGTTATCGGTTGATGGATGAAGGTTTTAGGCTAACTTAATTTCCGCTTCGATGAATTGGTCCAAATCACCGTCCAGCACTTCATCGATTTGCGACGTTTCAACGTCGGTGCGCGTGTCTTTCACCAGTTTGTAGGGATCCATCACGTAATTGCGGATCTGGTTGCTCCAGCTGGCCGAAACCCGCTCGCCCTTGATTTTTGAAAGCTCGCTCTCGCGCGATTCCTGCATCAGATGGAAAAGCTTCATTTTCAATAGCTCCATGGCGCGGTCGCGGTTCTGGCCCTGGACGCGCTCGGTCTGGCAAGTGGCGAACATTCCCGTGGGAATGTGGGTGATGCGCACCGCCGATTCGCGCTTGTTCACGTATTGCCCGCCCGGCCCGGACGACCGGTAAAAATCAATTCTCAAATCTTCGGGTTTCAATTCCAGGTTTTTCAGCTCGCTTTTCGGAAACTCCGGACAAACTTCAACCAGCGCGAACGACGTCTGCCGCAAATGCTTGGCGTTGAACGGCGACAGCCGCACCAGGCGGTGCACGCCGGTTTCCTTCTTCAAAAAACCATAGGCCATCGATCCTTTAATATATATCGAAACTTCCTTATAGCCAACCCTGCCGTCGGTAACTCCGTCGCCGAACGACTCGTGCAGGATTGTCGCCTTGAATCCCTTGCGCTCGCAATAGCGGTCATACATTCTCAAAAGCATCGCGCCCCAATCCTGGGCATCCAGCCCGCCCGCCCCCGAATGGATCGTCATTATCGCGTTTTCCCGGTCATACTTTCCCGAAAGAAAAATCAAAACTTCCTTGGCTTCCAGTTTTTTCGCGGCCGCGGCGACATCGTCTTCGGTGCCGCCCTCGGCAATCATTTGCAGCTCGACCTCCAAATCGTCCAGATCGGCCACGTTTTTTTTCAATGACGCCAGCTCTTCGCTGATCCGGGCCGCTTCTTCGGGAATCCCCCAAAAATCCGGCCGCGCCACCGCGGCTTCCAGCTCTTTTATTTTTTCTTTTTTGGCGGCAACGTCAAAGACGGTCCGCCAGCTGGCGGAGCTTAACCTGCAACTCCTCGACTTGTGATTTTATGTCAGCCATACACCAACAACATACCAAAAATACCGATAAAAATCAAAAACCAACCGCCTAAAAATTATTACAAGATCAATAATGATAAAATCTCAAAAAACGGCGGCGGTTATCATTTGAATATTGAAAATTACAAACCCGCTGTTCCAAGCGGGTTTGTGGCTGCAAGAGCCGAGAAGAGGGGTCGAACCTCCGACCTGCGGTTTACGATACCGCCGCTCTACCAACTGAGCTATCTCGGCCTAAATTTTGCGAACAAAATTTACAGTAATTTGTAATTGGTACTTAGTAATTGGGAAAAAGGCAATAATTATATATTTGAAAAGCAAAATTTACCCCTAATTACAAATTACACGCACAAATTACTTCAACGCAAAAATTCTAACACAAAATATAAAAAAAGAAAGAGGTTTTTGATTAAAAGATATAACGATAGTTATTGTTTCTTTTAAAATATTACCTCCGAACCAAAAATACTACCACCTTGTAAAGCGTTACGCACGCTCTTACGTTATTCAAGGGATTTTGAGAAGCAGACAGACCTTCTTGGCATAGGTCATAATCTAGGGCCACAACAACAGCGTAGTCCAATTCTCTCGCTGGATCACGACTGGGAATCGAAACGCTATTCTCGTGGAAAACTTCCACAATTTTCCGGGCATTTTCAACATTTAGGCCCACTCTTTCCGCCCAATCAAAAAAAGCATCGGGCTCAAAAGTCCCAAGAGTCTTAGCGCTCAACTCTTCCACCCCAGGGATTGATCTTTGGGCCAATCTATTCGTTGAGCCTGTTCCAGACCCTCTGTCTCTGGCATGAGCAGAAACAGGTCTTTCTGCACTTTGCCGCACTGGACGCATTCGCGAGTTGACCATTTCCGCTCTTTTCCTCGCGATAATTATTCTTTTTGGCTGTCGTTGTTGGAACGACTTTCCGGCCTTTTCCGAATCCCGCACCATCAAATCACCGTCCTTTTTAAATGTTCATCAAGTCAGTACGTTGGCAAGCCTTACCGCTTACCGTTTTTGCTTCAATCTATGAAGAATGTATTATTAAACTGCGATAATGTCAAATCAAAAAAACGCAGAAGATGATCTTTTGTGAGTTGAAAATATAACACTGAAATTATCAGTTTTGCGGCGGCGTATTCTGATTTTGCTGCGATCCTTCGCTTTCCTGCTGCATCCGGCGGCCGGGAATGCCCAGGGCCAGGAAAAAACCGCCCGCGATCAGGCTCATCACAATGGCAACTTCAAATTGGGCGCCGGACATTATCGAATTTTTGTGCGCCATAACCCCCAGGCCGAATCCGATCAGGATCCCGCCCAGGATTGTAAACATGAATTTAATCAATGCATTCATAAATTAAAAGTTAGCTTTACGGCAAGCGCCACACTATATGAAGTGATTTTACCACAAAACGGCGCAAACTTAATAATTCGCATCGACAATATGAAAAATTGACTTTTAATAAAAAATATCTATAATTTCAGCAGTTTCGTTCAAAAGGAGGGATTAAAATAAAATCACTGCCATTTGCCATTTGCAAAAAATGCTCATGCATTTTCTGGATAACCGAAGAAGAAGAAATATACTGCAGCAAAGACTGTATGCGGAAAAAAAGAATGTGCGCGCGTGAAGAAAAATTACGGATAAGACAACGAAACAAATTAGCGTGCATAGCTTGCGGAAGCAAAGAAGGGATCATCAAAGAAAGATACGGGGTAAATTATTATTGCATCGATCATCGCGGGAAGAACAGCAGCGCTAAACGCGAATCTCGCAGCGCCGCAAAAAAAATTGCACCAGTGGTTTGCGCAAATTGCGGTATAAATGAATTCATTCCAAGGAATAACAGCCACAGATACTGTGATAAATGCGCAAAAAAACGAAAACAGTATTGCGGAATCATCAATAACCGCACGCCCAAATTGCCGCACGATAAAAAATGCTCGTGCGGGGCAGACATTGAAGAATTTATAGGAATCCCAGGAAAATGGATATGCTCGAACACGGGTTGCCGTCAACGATATATATCCCCCGAATCATCCCCGGCCAGAGCGTGATTCGGCTTTTATTTTTCAAATACAATTTCCATTATTTAACCTTTGTAAAATTCACCAGCTAACGCTTCTTGGCGAAATCGCAGATGTCTTTGTATTCGCACCACTCGCACTGCCAGCCCGGCTTGGCGCGGAAATCGCTGCTCGTGATTTCCCTGATGATCGCGGCGATCTTGTCGCGTTCATCGACAACCTCCTGCCCGTTCGGGGAAAACGACAAGGGTTTGCATTCGTTCAAATAGAAATAAGTCAGTTTTTCCGTGTTCAAATCAAAAACTTCCTTGGCCGCGATCTGGTAAATCATCAGCTGCATTTTGTCTTCCGGCTTCAACCGGTCCTTGGCGGTGCCGGTTTTATAATCAATGATCTCAACCCCGCCCTTGCTCTCGTCGATGCGGTCGATTTTGCCGGTAATCGAATGGCCGTCGATTTTCAAATTGAAATCCTGTTCCAGGGCCGGCGCGCCGTTAATGGTATGGATCTTGGGCCGGCGGACGGAAAAATCATTCCAGAAATTTTTCAGCGATTCCAGCCCTTGTTTGTAATAAGTCTCTTTTTCGCTTTTGCCGTCATACCATTCATCAATCCAATTTTTCTTGTAAATATCGGCTAGCTGCTTGAAATTTCCCTTTTTGCTTCCCAGCTCGGACAAAAATTCGTAAAGCGCGTTGTGCATCGTTTTGCCGTAGCTGAAAAACGCCTTGCCCCGCGTGGGTATCCGCAAAATATGGGCAAACTTATATTGCATCGGACATTTTTCGAATGTCGCCAGCTGGGTAAAGGAAAAATGGCCCGGCAGCGCCCCGCGAACCTGGGGCTTGCGGTAATTGTTGGCCACGCGCACCGTGCGCACTTCGTCTTCATGGTTATCGCCGTTATAACCCATCTCGTGCAGAAACCGCGACACTTTTTTGGGCTTGACCCCGCCATAATCCGCCGCCGAAGTAAGATACAATCCTTTGCGCGCCCGGGTCATGGCCACGTAGAACAGGCGGCGTTCCTCCTCCAAATGGGCGTCGCCTTCGGGCGCCGGATCGTTCGCCAGCGCCTCGGGAATTTCGATTTCGTCTCCGCGGCCGATGGTCGGAAATTTGCGGTCAACAAGATTGGCAATGAAAACATGGTCGAACTCCAAGCCCTTGGCGGAATGCACGGTCATGATTTGCACCGCGTCCGGAGTTTTGATCGGATCAAAACTCAGCTTTCCCTCTTCGCCGGATTCGATCTCCATGTCCAGTTCGTCGATGAATTTTTTCAAGTTGGGATCGATGTTCGCCGCTTCAAAATCCTTGATCTTGGCATAGAACTGGCCGATAAAATCAATCTCGCTGCGGCGTTCCTGATGGACCAAATGCCCGAGATAGCCCGAATCTTCCAGGAACGACAGCACCAGCTCGGAAACTTTTTTTTCGCGCACTATCGCGCCGTGCTTTGACGCCATTTCCATCAATTTGGCAATGCCCGCGACCCCGTGCTCGGTCAAACCGCTGATCAGCGGCAATTCGCAAAGCGATTCATAAATTGACTGCGCCTTCTTGTAACCGTGTTGGGTGATTTTCACGATATCCGCGTTGGGAATCATCAAAAAGGGCATATTGATCACCCGCCACACCGCCGAACTTTCATGATAATTGTTCAAAAATTTCAGATAGGAAATAATGTCCAGAACCACAGGCTTGGAATACAAGCCCTTCAGCGCCATGAATTGCGCCGGCACTCCGGACCGCTCGCACGCGCGCGCGAATTGACCGGCGCTTTCATTGGCGCGAAGCAGGATCGCGAAATCGCCGTAATTGCGGTCTTTCTCGTCCTTTAATATTCTGATTATCTCGTTGATCACGCCCTGCACCTCCTGTTCCACGGATTTGAAATGCAAATGCTTGACCGTGCCCTTGCAATCCGCGGCGGCAACCAGCTTCTTGTCGATTTTGGAAATGAATTCCAACCGCCGGGGATTATTGGCCTGGATGAAATTGTAAGCCGCGTCCAAAATATTCTGGCAGGAACGGTAATTGCGCGTCAGCACCGCGGTGGCCGCGCCGGGAAAATCGTTTTTAAACTGCAGGATGTTGCCAAAGCTCGCGCCCCGCCAGCGATAGATCGCCTGGTCGTCGTCGGCGCACACCGTGAGATTGTTCCTGGGAGCGGAAATGAGTTTTACCAGCTCGTATTGTATCCAGTTGGTGTCCTGGAACTCGTCAACAAGAACGTATTTGAATTTTTCGCGGAACTTTTTCAAAACCGCGGGCCGCTTCCGGAAAAGATCAACCGCGTAATTCAGCAAATCGCCAAAGTCCAGCAGATTGTTTTCCATCAAGAGATTCTGGTAATAACCGTAGGCGCGCGCCACTTCCAGTGCCTTTTCCTTTTCCTCGACCGCGGTTTTGGCGTATTTCAAATAATCCGCGGGGAATATTCCCTGGTCCTTGCACCGCGAAAAATGATTGAGCAGCGCGTGAATGAATTTCGCCGGATTTCCCAGCGGTTTGTAATATTTCAATTTCAACCGGTCGATATTGTGCCGCACCAAAAGCCAAGCCGCGGTCTGGTCCACCAGTTTGAAATTGCCCGGAATCCCGATATCCAAACCGTTCTGGCGCAAAGCGCGTTCGCAAAACGAATGGAAAGTACAAATCCAAAGATCGGCATAGGCAAGCGACAGCAAATCATCCACCCGGTCTTCCATTTCTCCGGCCGCCTTGTCGGTAAAAGTCAACGCCAAGATTTCTTCCGGCTTAGCAAGCCCCTTTTCCACCAGCCAAGCGATCCGATGCGTGATCGCGCGAGTCTTACCGGTTCCGGCGCCCGCCACGATCAAAAGCGGCCCGTCCCCGTGGGTAACGGCAGCCTTTTGCTCTTTATTAAGCTTATTCAAATCGATTGCCATGTTTGAAATAATTGCTCTTGTATTATATTATTGTTATCAATACGGAGGAAACCGTGGAACAAAATAACGATATGGGACTCGGAACAGTCAATTTCTTTGCCAACATACTTTTGCTTATAATCATATGTTTGGCTTATAAATTTACAAACTGTTAATCCTCCTTTTTTTTAAACTCCACTTTTGCATTTTACCGCAAAAGACAAATAAACAAAAATGCACGGTCTCCCGAGCATTTTTTGTTTTTTACATTCGAAAATTATTTAATTGGAAATTTATTGGTAATTGGAAATTGGTCATTGATTATGAATCTCCTCCTCCTTGCTCGTCCAATCCTTGTATTTTTCCTCCACAATGTCTTTTTCTTTTTGAATGCGCTGGTGCTTGGTTTCCAGTTCCGCGGGAATCGCGTGTTTCTGCTTGGTGTAATAATCGTAAATCGCTTCGGCCAGCGCGTCGGCCGCCAAAACCGAGCAATGAAGCTTGATTGGCGGCAAACCGCCCAGCTGGTCAACGATTTCCTGCTTGCTGATCTTGGCCGCGGCCTCAAGCGGCATTCCTTTGGCAATGTCAGTGATCGCGCTGGAAGTGGCGATCGCGGCCACGCAACCGAAAGTTTCAAATTTGATGTCTTTGATGATCTCGCTGCCTTTTTTATCTTTGGCAACCTTGATATACAGCCACATCACGTCGCCGCAAACAAGGTTGCCCACCTTGCCGATACCGTCCGCGTCTTTGATCTTGCCGTAATTGTGCGGCGCCTTGAAATGCTCCATCACCGTGGAAGTGTACGGTCCGCTCGACGAACCGCAAACCGCGGGTTTTTTTGCCGTTTTTTTTGTTGTGATTTTAGCCATTTTTTTTAGCGTCAAAATAAGTGTTAGTCGTTCGATTTGAAAGGCGATATTTCTCTTAACCGGGTAATGATTTTGGGTAAAACTTTCAACACATAATTGACATCTGATGCTTTTGTCCAGCGACCCAGTGACAGGCGCAATGAGCCATGCGCTTCCTGCGGCTGCAAACCGATAGCCATCAAAACATGGCTGGGCGCGAGCTTTGCCGAAGAGCAAGCCGATCCGGTTGAACCCGCGATGCCGTTTATGTCCAATTGGATGATCATCGATTCGCCCTCCACGTATTCAAACCAGATATTGGCGTTTCCCGGCAATCTCTTCGCGGGATGGCCGTTCAAATGGGTTCCTTTGATGTTTTTCAAAATCCCATCGATCAGCTTATCGCGCAAAGCAATCAGCCGCGCGCTTTCTTTGGCCATTTCTTTTTTCGCGATCAATCCCGCCCGGGCGAACCCGAAGATCGCCGGCACGTTAACCGTGGACGAACGCAAACCCGATTCCTGGCCACCGCCGTGCAGCAGCGGCTCGATCTTCACGCCCTCCCGGACATACAGGCACGCCGCGCCTTTCGGACCGTATATTTTCTGGGAGCTGGCGGTCAGCAGATCAACATTCATTTTTTGCACATCGATGGCCACTTTGCCGAAAGTCTGCGCCGCGTCGGTGTGAAAGTACACCCCTTTCGCGCGGCAAACCTTCCCGATCTCGGCAATCGGTTCGATCGTGCCGATCTCGTTGTTGGCGTGCATCACCGAAACCATAATCGTATCCGGCCGGATCGCGTCCGCCACTTCGTTCGGATCAACCAAGCCGAATTTATCAACCTTCAGGCGGGTCACTTCAAATCCCTGGCGCTCCAGCCACTCCGAGCTTTCCATGACGCAAGCGTGCTCGATGGGTGAAATTATCAAATGCTTGCCGCGATTCTTGTTGGCGAACATCACTCCCTTCAGCGCCAGGTTGTTGCTTTCCGTGGCCGAGCCCGTGAAAACTATTTCTTTGGCCCGCGCGTTTATAACGCTGGCAATATCCGCGCGGCTTTGTTCCAGCACTTCCCGCGCCTGCTGGCCAAAACTGTGGAACGACATTGAATTGGCGAAAATCTCCGGCAAAACCGCCGCGGTTTCGCGCGACACGCGAGGATCAACTGGTGTGGCGGCGGCATAATCCATGTAAATTCTTGGCGGTTGTTTGGGAAGTATTTTTTTCTTTTTTTGCGTGTTGGTTTTTTTGGGCATAAGCTTTTTAATAATTTTCAATTACCAATTTTCAATTTCCAATGAATTTTCAATGTTGCAATGATTCGAACAGAACGCTTTGTTATTTGTTTGCAAATTGATTCATTGGTCATTTATTGAAAATTGTAAATTGAAAATTAGCGGATTTTATTATTAATAAGGTCTTCGAGCGTCACCGATTCCAAAAAGTTATTCACTGCGGCCTGCATTTTGCACCATAATTCCTTTGCCAGGCAATCCTGCTCGCGGGAACATTTGGCGTCGATGCATTTAACTTTGGTCGCCGGATTTTCCACGGCGTTGAAAATTTCGCTGATTTTGATTTCGCCGGGCGCCTTGGCAATGACATAGCCGCCGCTGACGCCTTTCTTCGCGGCCAGCAATTTTGCTTTCAAAAGCCGGGCGAATATTTTTTCCAGATAATCGGCAGGCATTTTTTCGCGGATGGCGATTTCGCGCACCGACACCGCCCGGTTATCCTTTGAATTCTGCGCGAGGTACGCCATTGCCCGCAATCCGTATTGAACCTTAGTGGATATTTTCACTGAATTAACCGATAACCGCTATCCAATAGCCAGAAATCAATTTGGATATTGGATAATGGTTAATGGATATTAGGATAAATTAAAAGCCGACTCTTTTCGTCGGTTTTAATATAGCAAACCACCTGATCGTCTGTCAAATAAATCCCCGCCGCGAAACAACCAGAAGTTACCTCCTCTGCATTGCGGGAAAATAATTATCTATTTTGCCCTTCTTTTTTAAATACCAAATATGAATATACGATTAAGTAAAAAGACATTGTTACGGTCGTAAAAACAAAAATAATAAAACCCAAATTTCCCAAAAAAATCAGCGCCAAGCTCAAAATTCCGATGAGCTTGAAAATCTTTGCGCCCAGCTTGTTGGTCTTGTCCCAGACTTTTTCGCTGGACAGCGTCCAAGGCGTGCGGATGCCGATAAACCAGTTTTGTTTCGCGTTTTCCAGTACCGTGCCGGTCAAGTAAAAAAGAATCGCCATTGCCGGAACGATCGCCGCGGTCATATTAAACTCGATTCCTTTATTGAACAAAATCGTCAACCCGTAGACATAGACCATGAAAACCGTGAACGCGGCCAAGAAACCGTCGAAATAATTTTCGAATTTGGCGTAATTGGCTTTTAGCGGATCGATTTTCGGCAAAATCAAAAAGAGCAGAAACGACGCCAGCGTGACCAGCGGCAGCAAAAACAGCGCCCAGAATTTGGGCATGTAACCGTTGACATTGCCGTTGCCGCCCCAATGGCTGGCCATCAGCTCCGGCATCGCCGGATAGAAATAAGCTCCGGCCGCGAACGATAATACGATCACCGCAAAAATTATTTTTTTGATATTGTTCATAAATTTAAAATCCCAACAGTGCCAAAATGGCCGCCGCGCCGTGCGCCAAAGCCAGGGCAATCGTTGTTAATGCCATTGTCCAGTGCCAGTGGAACCGGAAATTGGCTTTGCCGGTGTGGTAAAGATAACCCAGCAAAGCGGTGACTAGCATTGACGCCAAAGTCGCGATTCCGCCCCACGCGACCAGAGGCAAGCCCCAAAAAACCTGGAAAGCAATTTGGTAAATCATATCAATTTGACGAATAATCGTAATTCCAAACCGGGCTTTCTTTCCTTAGCGCCACGGCCAGCGCGACAACGTTTTTCGCGACGACTTTCGCCTCGCCGACATATTGCGCCGCGGCCACGATCGGAGTGTCTTCGTGCGTCGCTTTCAGCACCGACGACATCGCATACATGAAACAATGCGGCGGATAAGCCATGCCGAAGTTATTGAACGCCATGAACAATTGAGACATCGCCATCGACGCGCCTTCTTCATGGCCCGCGGCGATCATCCCGGCAACCTTGCCGGTGAACCGGCGCAAAAAACCGCTTCCGGGAATTTTCGGATCCGCCATCATCTGGATGAACCTAGTGTGTTTGACATTCAGTTCCCGATCTTTGGTCGCGCCGGGATTTGCCGGCGCCAGACTGCCGTCCAAACTGATGCACCGGTCCAAAAACAACGCCATCCGCGATGAAATCTTATAATTGTTGACCGGAGTGGCGAATATTATCGCGTCGGCGTCCAGAACTTTGTCGTATAGGATATTGGTCATGTCATCGCCCGCGGGCGTGCCTTTCGGATAGCAGGAACAATAGAAATGGCAATGGGCGTTGGTGGTTGAATAACAGCACTTGCACGGCTGGATGTCGTACTCGCGCAACGCGACCATCTCGGTTATCGCCCCCAGAGCGCCGGCTTCGTTCAAGGCTTCTTTAAGCAAAAACTCCGAATGGCTGTTCTCCGCCGCCGTATCGTTTTCCGACCGCGACGAACCCGAAACCCCCAACACTCTGACCGGACCGGTTTTTTGCGCCAAAATATCCGCTTCCTTGATCGCGTTCCGGCGGACTTCTTTAAAACGCGCCAGCATGGCACTATCGATATCCAGTTCTTTTTTCAGTTGTTCGTCGGAATATTCCATGTTTATCCTATTTTTTGCGCGGTTCCGTTCCGGCAATAATAATGGTTATCCAGATGATTGTCCCTATGCACCGGGCATCCGCCGCAGATACAGCCGCTGGTTTTATATTCGCAGGAACCCTTGTCGCGGGCGCAGAACAATCTCTCGTCATTTTGCCGGCCGCAATCGTTCATCGATGGACATTTCGCGCAATTGCATTTCGCGAAATTCTCACTATCGTTTTCAACGTGAACCATAATTTTTATTGGTTTATCGAACGATTATCCGGCCCTTCATGGAAGGATGGATGGCGCAGGAATAATCGAATGTTCCGGCATTCTGGAAAGTAAATGAAAATGTCTGACCCTTGGACAGCGACGGGGAGTTGAAAACGTCTGATTTTATCTGGTGCGGCGCGGAATCGTTGTTCGTCCACGTCACGGTATCGCCAGCTTTCACGGCCAGATCCGCGGGATCAAACGCGAAATTCTGGATTGCCACGTTAACCGAGCCTGTTGCCTCGGTTTCATTTTGCTGTCCGGAAACCGGCGCCTGCGAACCGCCTTGGGGCGTCTTGTAAGCGGTAGAAACAAAATAAACCGCAGCAATGATTATTATAATAACAATGCCTCCGATTATGATTTTTTTATTCATATATTCTAACCACTGGTATTTTGTTTATTCTTCGAAAAAGCGTAACGCAAACCGCCCAAACCCCAAACCATCGCGCCAAAGGACAATATTCCGCCGATTACTGGAATGGCAAATAGAACCCAAAGGACGATAACGCCGATCACGACATGGACAAACCGCGATTCCTGCTTGTTTTTCCAGTAGCTTTGGGTGATTTTCCGGCCCACGGCGACCGCGGCGAACAATCTGGACAAAAACAGCGCCGCGAGATAAAGCAAAACCATGATAATCGCCACCGGAATACCGATAATCGTCAACACCAGCACGGCCGCGATCAGAGGAACAATAACCAGAATCGCAAATCCCCACCCCAGCGACCGGACCGGTTTTTCCAGCAACGCCGCGGATAATTTTTGGGTAAAATCCTTGAAAAAGAACATCAGGGCCAAGGCCAGCGCCAGATTAACGGCGATGTCGGTTATTTTATCCCCGATTTTTTGTTCGACTGATTTTTGGGTTTTACCGACTATAAACCTGTCTTTTTCTTGGGGAATTGTTCGCTTGATGCCTCCCAAAACTTGATTGCTTTGGCCCGTCAATTCATTGGCGCTGGCATAATTCAACGCGCCGGCGATGCGGCCGCCATCCTGCAAAGCTAATTTATTATCTTTAAAATCCGCGTTGCCGGCAATCTGGCCGTTGATGGTTATCGAATCCGCCGCGCCCGCGACGTTTTTCTCGACGCGTCCGTTTATAATTGCCTGCTGGCCCGCAAAAAACATTTCCCCGGCAATCGTCGAGCCTGCCGATATCGACTGCCCCGCGACGGTCACGTTCCGGCCCACCGCGCCGTTTATCTTCAAAGTTTGGCCCGCGGCGCGCACGCTTCCGGATACGGCGTTGGCCACGGTTATATTCTGCCCGGCGCAAATGACATCGCCTTCAACCAAACCGTTAATGTCGATATTCTGCCCGGCGCAAATGACATCGCCTTTGACGTCGCCGTCGATGGTTACCGATTGCCCCGCGACCAAAAGCGTCTCGTTGATCGTCTCACCTTTGGGCACTATCACCTGGTCGCCCGTCCGAATGACAAAAGCTGCCGCGGCGTTTGGAAACGCAACCGCCAAAATTGAAAACGCTGCGAAAAACGAATACCCGATCAAATGTTTTGTGTTCATGTCCGGTTATTTATGGTAATTGCTTATTTTAATGATTTTATCATTAATAAAAGATTAAGTCAGCTTCGCGGCCAAAAAATATCGTTTCCGGGCAGTATCAAAACGCTCGATGGCGTAGCGCAGCATGGTCCGCGGCATGGTTTTGCAATGCTTGAGCAAAAACGCCTCTTCAATTTCCTGGCCGCAGCGCTTGCCGATTTCGCGCAGCATCCATCCCACCGCCTTATGGATCAAATCGTGATTGTCATCAACCAAAATCCCGGCAATTTTCAGGGCGAATTCGGATTCGCCTTTCCCGATAAACCAAAAGGTCGCCAATATCGAAATCCGCCGCTCCCACAGGCTTTTTGATTTTGCCAGTTTGACCAATACCGACCTGTCCCTGTTTTCCAGATACGCGCCCGCGATCCGCGGCGCGGACAAATCCACCAAATCCCAGTTATTGATTGATTTCGTGTTCGCCAGATATAGATCGAAAATTTCTTTCTTGACCTCGTCGTCGCCTTTTTTAAATTTTTTCACCAATATCAACAGCGCCAGCAGCCGTTCTTCGTGGAATTCGCCGTTTAACAATTCCTGCGTTTCGCGCGAAGAGATTTCTTCCCAATATTTCTTCACCAACTTCCGGGTTTGCGGCACCATCACGCCCAGAAATCTGTCGCCTTCGGCATATTCGCCTTTGCCGGTTTTGAAAAACCGCTGCAACAGTTTCGCTTTTTCATGATTAGCTGCTTGCCGCAATTCTTTTTGTATTTTTTTTACCATATTCCTTCTTTCTTATGGATTTTAATATTGAGATATCGTGACAATTACGATTTTTTAATTATCGCTCAAACGGCCGGCCCCCGCATCAATGAAAACTTGGCAAAACGATAATTAAAAAATCGCGCGGATCCGTCAAAACATTTCAATCTTAAAATTGTTTTCCCCACTTGCAACCGGTTTTATTTTTGATCGCTTCGGATTCCGCAGCGGCGATTTCTGTTTTATATTTCCGGTTCTCCGGATAAAAACGCGCGATCGCCAGACCTTCGGCGATCATTTTTTGATTTATGTTTTCGCCATTCGAAAAAATATAACGAAGCTGCCGGCCATATTGATCCAAGTCTTCACCGTCAGTTTCCAAGGCAACGGTTTTCCCCAAAATCAATTCCTCCAAGCGCAAACGGCCCGCGTCATAGCAAGGATAGCCTTTCTCATCCGCGTCGATTCCCAGCAAGCGCACGTGCTCGCCCCCGGAAACAATTATCGTGTCGCCATCGAGAACTTTGGTCACGATCGCTGTTTTCGTCGCGGAAGCGGCCGGAGAGTTTGCGGCGCCGTTTTGTCCGGGCGCCACAACTATGTTTTTTGCGCTGAACAATCCAAAAAACAGCGCCGCTAAAACCATAATTGCCGCGAATAATTTTTTTTGTTTTGAAATTAATTTCATCTGTTGACCAGCAATAATAAATCTTGAATCTGCCGGGACGCGTTTTCCCGGCCCTGGGCCGCGATTTCTTCCATTTTGAAAAAATCAAACCACCGGAATTGGGCCACCGGAGGCTTGAAGCAAAAATCGCCTTCTTTTTCCTCGAACCGGCTCAATTCTTTCTCAAGGATATCCAGCGCCCGCGCGGCGACCTCAAACCGGTTCATTGCGCCCGCTTTTTCATCGGCTATGCGGTCAACCGTGTAACTCGACGAGCTGATCACGAAATTCGCGCCCATCACTCGCGCTTCCTCGACAGGCAAATTGCGCGTTACGCCACCATCGATATAAAATTTATTATTAAATTTTTGAGCCGCGAAAACCCCCGGATAAGCCGACGATGCCATAACGCTCATTACCGGATCGCCCGAACGGAACACTTCCCGCTCGCCCGTGGCCAAATTCGTCGCAGAACAGACGAATGGAAGCATCAATCCTGAAAAATCCCTGCCGCCGCAAATATCTCTTAACGCCGTTTCGATATATCTAAATACCGCATCCGGACCTTTGGCGAAAATCAATTTGTCCTTCTTGGCAAGATTGACCAGCGCGTCTTCGTAGAATTTGCGAAGCGTTGCCAATCCCCCAACCGCGTACGCCAGTCCGATAATCGCCCCGGACGACACGCCGCTGATATAATCGATTTTTATGCCGGCTTTTTCGATCTCCTCGATCGCGCCCAAATGTGCCACCCCCAGCGCTCCGCCCCCGCTCAACGCAAGTCCGATTTTCATAGATTATTTCTTAATTAGACCATTCGTAGCTAATTCCTTAATCTGACTAATACTGGTTTCAATGCTAGACATTTTTTCTAGAATGGTTTTTTGTTGTTCAATGGAATTTTTAATATTTTCCGCCTGAAATTTAACTTGCATTGACTCTTCGTATGCGGTGGAATTAAATCGCCATGCATCAATTATTATCGCTGCCACTGCAAAAAGTAGAGTTAAAAATCCAATTAAAAGAGCGCCGACAACAAATGTCATTATCCAATTAAAAGATTCTCTGAGCTTACCAACTTCTGCCTGTATTAATTTAGCAGAATCAAGCTGTAAATCCGGCAATTCAATTTTAGGCCTTTCATTTTTCATATTTAGTAAATACCAGTTATCACTAAAACATCTTGGTCAGTTTCGACTTCCAGATCGTGATCAATAAATTGCGTAAAATCAACTCCAGAAAGAACAACTCCCGCATTAAAATGAAAACCTGGCCCGAAGGTAACACCCCCTATTCTAACTCTTTGCCTAGGCTCATAAGAACCATCCTGTAAACGATTAAAAATTGCGTCAAATGGAGTTCTCATATCGATTCTATAAATTATTATTTCGTCAAAATCTACGTTTATTATTTATACATTTTAACACTGCAAATGTAAAATAAAAATATACAATAATTGACTTAAAATAGCGACCGTAGTATATAGGATATTATTACCTACCGAATGGTAGGTAGTCAAATTAAAATCAATATGGAAAACGACCGCAAAAAAGAGATCATTGAAGCGGCCAAGAAGCTGTTCGCTTTGAACGGCTATTCGCCCACTTCAATGGACGACATCGCCAAAGACGTCGGCATCAACAAGGCTTCGCTTTATTATTTTTTCAAAGGCAAAGAAGAAATATTCGCGGCGATTATCGAAGAAGTCATCGCGGAGATCAAAACCGGTCTCGGAGCGGAACTCAAAGTCTGCAAGCCCGATTCAAAATGCCTGGCGCAAATGATCGACCGCACGATAACCACCTGCCTGAAAAACGGTATCGTGATCCGGCCCGTCGACATGAAGATCGCCGGCTTGCATCCGATCGTTTTTTCCAAGATATTGCCGATGCTCGCCGAGATGAAGAAAAACCTGGGCAAGGTGCTTGCCTGCTACGGCGTCGAGCAAAGCGATCTTGCCGCCGAAGTGCTGGTCAATTCGGTGCATGCCTACGTTCTGCAAAGCAAACACGGCATCAAGATCGCGCAACAAAAAAATTACAGCGAATATTTAGCGTCTCTTTTCATTAAACAATAATTTAAAAAAATGAACCCTTTTACTTTAATAAAACAACATAAGCTCGCGGCGGTTTTCTCGATCATTGCCGTTATTTTGGTTTCCGTGGCCATAATGAACCGCGTCAAAAATCCGGCGCTCAGCCAAAACGGCGAGGAATTGCCGACCGTTTCGCTGATCAACGTCAACGACTACCGCCAGCAGCAAACGATAAATCTCGATAACGGAATCGTGCAATCGCTGGGCCAAGCGGACTTGAAAAGCCAAGTTTCCGCGCAAATCGCGGCGGTCAGCGTGAAACTGGGCGACCGCGTGTCGGCCGGGCAAACGCTGGTCCAGATGCAAAACAGCGATATCCGGGCGCAACTGGAACAAGCCGAAGCGCGCTTGGACGAGCTGAAAAAAGGCAGCCGGCCCGAAGACATCGCCATTTCGCAAACCGCGCGAGATGAATCTCAGGCGGCCCTCATTAACTCCGTTAAAGACGCCTACGCGAAATCCGACGACGCGATCCATAACCATATCGATAAATTTTTTACCGACGCGCGCCAAGCCAACGCCCAGTTTTTGGTCGTCACAAGCGCCGGCGGCAGCCAGGCAACCTTCCGGGCATCCGATACCGATCTGGCAATCGCGGTAAGCAAACAAAAATATCCCATGGAGCAAATGCTCGCCGATTGGAAAGATTTGGCAATGGACCTGCAGCCGTCCTCGGACGCCGCCGCCATTGAAAACGCGCTGGCGCTTTCCAAAACCAACATGCAAAAAGAAATCGACTTTTTGAACCAGATGGCGCCGCTGGTAAACAGCCTCTCAAGCGACAACGCAACTTACAAGCAAATTATCGACGGATATAAAACCGAATTTTCCGCCGCGCGCGCAACGGTCGGCGGTTCAATGGCTTCGCTGCAAGGATCGGAAACCGCCTGGAGGTCGGCCCAAAAAGCTTTGAGCCTCAAACTTGCCGGCGCTTCAGCCGAACAGATCCGCCAGTCCCAGGCGGCGGTCGACGCCTTGCAAGCGGCTTTGGCAAAAACCGTGGTCATTTCCCCGATCAGCGGCGAAATATCCTATATTTCCGCCCGCGTGGGAGAATTGGCAACGCCCGGCCTGCTGCTCGCCAGCGTGGTCAACCCGGCAACTTTGAAAATCAAAACTTACGCCTCCGAAAACGACCTGCCCATGATCGCGGCACTTAGCGACGCGATGATCGACGGCAACGCCAAGGGCGTGGTCCAGAGCGTTTCTCCCGCAGTCGATCCGCAAACAAAAAAAGCCGAGGTTGACATCCTGGTCACGGAAAACGGCCAGCCGCCGATTGTTATCGGCCAAAATGTCAGCGTGAAGATATCCGGAAAAATATCCGGACAAAATAATGGCTATCTGCTTCCCATCCAAGCGGTGCAATTCTCCGGCAATGAAAATTCCGTGATGGCGGTGAACGGCGACGGCGCCATAGCGACAGTCGGCGTAACCACCGGCGAAGTGATCGGGGAAAATATCCGGATAACAAAAGGCCTCTCTCCCGACATGAAAATCCTATCTTCGGTACGCGGTTTTAAAAACGGCGACAAAGTTAATATCCAATAATATCTACCATGGAATCAAAACCAACTTCCGACCAGCTTTATCTTGACCGGTTGAAATTCAATCCCGCGCTGAAAAAAATGTGGCTGAGTTTTTTTGTCTATAAATTCCGGATAATCGCCCTGATGATCGCCCTGATTTCGGTCTGGGGAATTTATTCGTTCTCCAGATTGCCGCGCGAATCAAATCCAGAAGTGAAAATACCGATCGCGGTGGTCAGCACGGTGTTTCCCGGCGCGTCGCCGGCCGATGTTGAGGAACTGGTCACGAAAAAAATCGAAACCCGGATTTCCGGCATCGCGGGAATCGACACGCTTACGTCATCGTCGGCGAATTCAATTTCCAGCGTGGTGGTCCAGTTCGACGCCAAGCTTGACCTGGATGATTCCATTCGCAAGGTTCGCGACGCGGTCAGCAACGTGAAAAACAGCCTTCCCGGCGAGGCCAACGATCCGGTCGTCAGCGAAATATCTTTTGACGACAGCCCCATAATGACCTTGGCGATCACCGGACCGTATGACGGATTCACTCTTTACGATTACGCCCAGGACATCCAAAACGAACTGGAAAAAATACCCGGCATCCGGGAAGTCAATATCGCCGGCGGCGACCAGCGGGAAATCGAAATCGATTACCTGCCGGAAAAACTCAATTATTACGGCATAACCGTTTCCCAGGCTAACGGCGCGATCCAAAGCGCCAACATTAACGTTCCCGCCGGTAATTTTGAAGGCGAAAAATATGTTTATCCGGTGCGCGCCGACGGAAGGATCTATGACGCGGAAAAAATGCAAAGCCTGTCGGTGGGCAACGCTTCGGGGATAACGGTTCTTCTGAAAGACGTGGCCAATGTCAGGGAAACCGCGATTAAAAAAACCAAAATCTCAAGGATTTCCTCGCAAGGACAAACTCCGGCAAACGCGGTCACTTTGAGCATAGTAAAGCGCACCGGCGGCAACATCATCAACACGGTCGAGCTTGCCAAAGCTTCGCTTGACGGCTACGTGAAAACAATTCCGGGTCTGGAATACAGCGTCACTTTGGACGGCGCGAAATACATTCGCGAAGATTTTGACCAGCTGACAAACGACTTTTTCCTCACTATCGCCCTGGTAATGTGCGTGCTGTTTCTGCTCATCGGATTGAAAGAAGCTCTCGTCGCGGGTCTGGCGATACCTTTGGTTTTCTTCATCACTTTCGGAGTAATGGATCTGACCGGGATCACGCTCAATTTTCTTTCGATGTTTTCGCTGCTTCTGTCGCTGGGCCTGATCGTCGATGACGCGATCGTGGTCGTTTCCGCAACCAAACAATATATGCGCTCGGGAAAATTCACTCCCGAAGAGGCGGTGCTTCTGGTTCTTAACGATTTTAAGATCGTCCTGACCACCACCACCCTCACCACGGTCTGGGCGTTCCTGCCCCTGCTGTTTTCCAGCGGAATAATGGGCCAGTTTTTAAAATCGATTCCGATTACGATCTCCGTGACCTTGATCGCGTCGCTGGCAATCGCCCTGATGGTAAACCATCCCCTGGCGGCAATCCTGGAGCGCGTGCGTCTGACCAAAAACTTTTTCTTCATTTATTGCAGCGCGCTTTTGGGAATCGCGGCGATCCTGCTGCTCCAAAGCAATCCTTCCGCGATCGCGGCCGGAATGGTAATACTCGCCGCCGCCGGACTGATTGTCTATTGGTATGAAAAAGGCGGAAAAATCGCTCTCGAAAAAAACAGCCGGCTCGTCCGTTTGGAATCCAAAGACGATGAATTGATCAAGCAGAAGCTGCAAAGCCACGGAAACGACGCGAAAAAAAGTTTTTCCAGCCGGTTGTTCCACGGCATACTGAATCTTAACGCCGCCCTGCCGCTTTACGAAAGATATTTGGCCAAGCTTATCGACCGTCCCAAGCTGAGAAAATTTTTCTTTGCCGGGGTTTTCGCGCTGTTTGTGATCGCATCCGCTCTGCCCATGGTTGGAATCGTGAAATCGGAATTTTTCCCGGCCGACGATTTCGGCTATATGTATCTCAATATCGAAACTCCCACCGGCTACAAACTTTCCGAAACCGACAGGATCGTCAAAATCGTTGAAAACAAACTTCTGGGCTACGAAGAAATCGATAATTTTTCCACCACGGTGGGCGCGGCGGCGTCAACGTCGGTTTCCAGCGGAAGCGGCGGAGCGAACAAAGCGTCGATTACCATCAACTTGGTGGAAAAAAGCGAACGCGACCTGAAATCATACGAACTCGAAGAGATACTCCGTCGCGACTTGTCGGGAATTCCCGACGCCAAAGTCACCATAGTTTCTTTGCGCGGCGGCCCGCCCAGCGGCGCGGCGTTCCAGGCGCAAATCAGCGGCGAAGACACTGCCGAACTGCAAAAGATCGCCAACAATTTGAAGCCCGTTCTGGAATCCGTGCCGGGAACGGTCAACGCCGCCATATCGCTCAAAGAATCCGTGCCGCAATACACTTTCAACCTCGACCAGTCGAAGCTGGCGCAAAACAATCTGACCGCGGCCTACGTGGGATCGGTGCTGCGCACCGCGATCTCCGGCGCCGAGGTAACCACGATTTTGCGCGCCAACGAGGACGTGAAAGTAATCGCCCAATTCGATCCGGCCCAGATACCCGATTTGAAAGCCGTGCAGAATTTGCAGATATTGAATCCTTCAAAACAACCGGTATTTTTAAAGGACGTGGCGACAATATCGCTTGATCCCTCCGTGGAAAGCATTTCCCGGATCGACCAGAAGCGCACCGTGCTTCTAACCAGCGACATTACCGCGAAAACCACTTCCAACGAAGTGCTGGCGGAATTCCAGAAAAAAACCGCCGCCTACAAACTGCCCGACGGTTACCAAATAAGCTACGGCGGCGCCAACGAAACCAACGCCGAATCGGTGCAATCGATCATTGCCGCAATGGGCTTGGCGTTTATCCTGATCGTGGCAACAATGGTCATCCAGTTCAATTCGTTCATCAGGGCCGCGATCGTTTTGATCACCGTGCCGCTGGCGCTCATCGGGGTTTTCTTCGGCATGGCAATCCTCAACGTCACATTGAGCTTTCCGGGATTGATCGGAATCCTGGCCCTTTTCGGCATCGTGGTGAAAAACGCGATCATCCTGATCGACAAAATAAACCTCAATCTGAACAACGGTATTGCTTTCCGCGACGCCATTATCGACGCGGGCAAGGCGCGCTTTGAAGCGATCTTCATAACTTCTTTCTGCACGATCATCGGCATCATTCCGATCACTTTATCCAGCATCACCTGGCAAGCGCTGGGAGTTTCGATCATCAGCGGCCTGACCGTGTCATCCTTTTTCACTTTGTTCATGGTTCCGGCGTTATTCGCCAGCTTCGTGAAGCAAGAGAATTGATTCGAAAAATTTTCCGCGGAACCAGCTTCCGCGGTTTTTCGTTTGTGGTAGAATGGTATTAACAAGTAAAAATTATTTTTCAAAAAAATGAACAACGACTCCCGGCGGATGGCTATATTTATCGTATTCGGAACGGCAGCCATGGCTTTGATATTATCCTTGGCTTATTGCGGCACGGACCAAAAAATGCTTTTTGCCTCTTTGATATACGGCGCGCAGGATAAACCCGCCGAACCAAAACTGGCCCAAGAGGAGCTGGTAAGCCTGGTCAAACCGTCGATCGTGAGAGTCGCGCAAACCGTAAAAGTTGTCGCCGAAATCCCTGCCTTCAAAATTGATTTTACCAACAAAACAGCGGTTTTTTTGAGCGAATACAAACCATTGTCAGTAAAGATTGAAACTCCGGTAGTGGGAAGCGGCTTCATTATCAATCCCGACGGCTACATTCTGACCAACGCCCATGTTGTTTCCGATGAAACCGTCAAAAATCCGATATTGGTCAGCGTCATCAATAAAGTCGCGCTTGCCAACGCCGCTACCTTAAAAAAGGAAGAGCTAAACGTCTGGGCTCAGGATAAAGAGGCATGGCATGCTCTGGGACTTAAGATTTATGACGAAGTCGCCGCGAAAGCGCAATTCACCATCGAGAAAAAAATCACAGTCGTGAATCCTTCCGCGCAAGAAAAAACCGCCAGCGATCTGATCAAGAACGGATTTCCCGCGCAAATCGTAAAAATAAACGACCAATTTGCTAAAGATAATCGTGATATCGCGGTTATTAAAATAGAAGAAAAAAATTTGCCTACAGTCAAATTGGCTGACTCGCAAGCACTCAGCACCGGAACAAAAATATATGTTTTTGGATTTCCGGTAACGGCGGAAGTCAGCAAGGAAAGCTTTATCGAGCCGACTTTCACGCAGGGAGTCGTCAGCGCCATCAAGGATTCCCAAAAGAAGGATTTCAAGATCATTCAAACCGACGCGAAAGTTTCATCGGGTTCAAGCGGCGGACCTATGATCGACGACAACGGCGACATTATCGGCATCATCACCTACGAAACCAACAACGAACTCCAGTCCAGCGGCGACAACTTCGCTTTTGCCATTCCCGCCAAAATCGCCGAAGACATGCTAAAAGACGCGGACGTGGATAATGTTTCCGGAAATTACGGGACTCATTTTAAAGCAGGCCTGGCCTTCGCGCAAGACCGGAGATGCCAAAAAGCGATCAAGGAGTATACTTTGGCAAAAAACACCAACGGCAATTTTTTAATCGATAGTTATATCGAGCCGTACATCAAGGATTGCAACGCCCTGATCGCGAAAGGCGAATCCATCGACAACTGGTGGGCCGAGACAAAAGAGTGGTTCGGAAAAGTCGGCTATCTGGGATGGACAATCATCGGATCGGGTGCCGTGATATTCGTCATTTTAATATTCTTTATCGTTCTGCTCGCGAAGAAGATGAAAAACAAAGAGAAAGAAATCGGCAATCTTGAGGATTTGATGCTCGAGGAAGCGGCAAAAGAAAACGCCGAACGCAAAGAAATGGAAAAGAAACTTGTCGGCGATAAACCCGCAACCGCAAACAACATCCAGCCGACCGCGCTTCCATCGGAGCCCGCAGCCGCGCAACCGGCAACCCGGCCCTTGGAAGTTGCGATCGATCCGCGGTTATTGGAATATATCGAGCAATCAAGAAAATCCGGGATAAGCGACGACGCCATTGCCGGCGAACTCGAGAAAGCCGGTTGGGACGACAATACCGTCCAAATCGCGCTGAAGATTAAATAACGCTTTCATTTAACGACTGCAACAAACCGCGCAAAAGCCCTGTTCTGCAACAGGGCTTTAATTATTTTTAGGGATTAATCGTTTTAAAAAATTTTCGCTTATTTCAGCGAGAACGAAACCCGCACGACGCCGGTAACTTTCTTTTCCAGCGAAGCGGTATCGTAAACACCGTAATCGGAAACTTCAACGGAATTTTTCGCCGTCACCTGGAACACGCCCATGCTGGCATTAACCAGGGAATCGATCTGTTTTCCCGTGCTCTCGGCAATCCGGCCGGCGCGGTCGCGGGCATCCTTGGTCGCCTGCGACAAAAGATCGAGGCGCAAATCCGCCAGCTTGCCGTAATAATACTCAAGGCTTTGCGTTGAAAAAACCAGCCCCTGGCTGATGAAATAATCCGAAGCGGCTTGGGAAAGCGCGGTAATTTCCGGCACGCGGCTTGATTCAACGACAATGACTTGCTGCAAATTATACCCCGCGGTCGGACTGCTGCCGCAAGACTGGTTGCCGAATTTGTCGTACGACACGCCGTTCTGGCTTTGGCAAAAAGGGGTTACCGTGACGGGATTGACCGTTATTTCCGCATCCTGCACGCCTGACTTTTTGAAATAGGCCTTAACGATGCCGATATCGCCGTTAATTTGCGCGCTGCCGTTTTTGAGCTGGTCGGCGCTTACCGATCGCGTCAAAGAACTTTGCCATTTTACCGTGTCGGAAGTCACTATTTTTTCCGCCGATCCGGTCACTGACAAAACGTTGGAAAGCTGTTTGGCGCGCAAAAATGATTCCGCGCCGATTGCTGTCGCCGCGATTATGCTGATCCCGATGATCGCGGCGGCAATAATTTTTTCGTTTTTTATTTCCATTTTTTTTGTTTTTTAATCAAATCAGAAAATTATTTTTAAAATCATTCAAACGCGTCGGCACAGGCGTTATAAGCATTAACTTGGCTGTTGTATCGGCCAATATCGATTTTGTACGCGTCGTAAACCGGCTTAATTTGAGTAGCGGCGCGGTTATAATCGCCAACTGCCAGATTGGCCGCGTTGATGGCCGCGTTCAATTCTTCGTATTTTGTTTTAATCGCGCCTTGCGAGGCGCGAGCCGCAATTAAATCGTTCAACTCTTTTTCCAGGGCCGCCGCGCGGGCTTTTTCTTCGTTTATTTTTGCCAAAAGCAGGCTTTGCCGCTCCGAAAATTGGTCCATTGCTTTTTTGCCGGCGTCAATCGCCGCCGACAATTCGCGGTTCACCTCCGGACAAGCGGATTTGGGCGTGCCGAATTCCTGAACCGCCAGCCAGGTTTTGCGGCCTTTGTAAATACCGAAGCCAACCGCCACGCCGATTTCCTTGTACCCCGGTTTTAGAATATTCTCGCGGTGCCCGGGACTGTCCATCCACGCCTTCACCAAATCGGCATCGCTTTCGTAATCGCCCAGAGCCAGATTTTCGCCGATAATTATATATTCATAGCCGGCTTGGCCGACAAAATAAGAAACGTCTTTCCCGGCCGGCGACAAATGTTCAAAATACTGGCCGGAAAACATATCTTTCACTTTATTCGCCGCGGCAATATCGAGTTGGTTGTTTTCCGCCAATGAAAAACCCGCGCCAAGATTCGCTTGCCGTTCCCCGTTTGTCGCGTTGATCACTCCTTCCCGGGTCAACGCCCCGTTGCCTGAAATTTGGCTCGCGACCGGCGGTTCCGGCATCTCGCTTATTGCCGGATTCGTAACGGTTTTTTCCGTTGGCGTTAATTTCGACGGTAAACCGGCGCTGTCCAGCGGTTTTTCCGGCAAAACAATTTCCGATGTTTGATCCGCGTCAGTTTCTCCGCCGTTTCCCGCTGCCGGAATCCGGGTCACGCTCACTGTCACCCACCCGTTTCGTAACGCGACATCCTGCAAAAAGTTTTCCACTTGGGAAATATTCAGCCGCAAAAGCGCGACTCCGAAGAACACGGCAACCATCGCCAAAAAGAAAATTGCGAATTTGATAAACCTCATATGCTTCTATTTTAACACAAAAGGGCGCGAACCGCCCCTTTGAACGCCAATGGAAAATTTTATCAATATTTCTCGCAGCGGATCTGATAGAATGCCTTGCTGTGGTCGCAGGACGGGCAGCTTTCCGGCGGCATTTTGCCAAAGTGGATATAACCGCACTCGCGGCAAACCCACCAGGTATCGCTGGCTTTGACAAAAACCGCTTCCGCTTCGACTACCTCAAGGATCTTTTGATAGCGGTTCTCGTGGTGCTCCTCGGCCTTGGCGATCGCCAGCAAGCGCTGGGCGATATCAGGCAGGCCTTCTTCATCGGCAGTCCGGGCGAATTCCGGATACATTTGCGTGTGTTCGTAATTTTCTCCCGCGATGGCGGCTTTCAGATTTTCTTCAGTGTTTCCGTAGACCGTGGGAACTTCGGCTTCGATTGTGATTTTTTCGCCCGCTTTGCCGGATTTTATTTGCAATTGGTTGATCAGGCGGAAAAGCCAGCTGGCATGCTCGCGTTCATTGTCCGCGCTCATCAGAAAAACTTCGGCAATCTGTTCATAGCCTTCCTTGCGCGCGATCTTGGCATACATCGCGTACCGGTTGCGCGCCATTGATTCGCCGGCAAACGCTTTGGCAAGGTTAATAAGGGTTTTTTCCATGGTATTTAAATCCAAATATTCATTTTGCCATTTGAAATTTTAACTTTGGCTTTGTTTGATATTGGAAATTTGAAATTTGACATTAGCTTTTATACTCTTTTCTTTCCGCGTATTCCGCCTGCTTGCCCGCGTTCCATTGCTGGACCGGCCGCAAATAACCGCAAACCCGCGAATACACTTCGCAAGACTTATAATCCGACAATCGGGGATTTTCCTTGTAGCAGGCATTGCACTTGAACACCTGGTATTCCCGGTCGCCTTCTTTATATGACAGCAGTACGCCGTTTTTTATTTCATCATTCTCGAGCTCAATGGCGGTTTTGCAATCATGGCATTTTTGCGTTGGTTCCATAAGCCTTTAATATTCAAGAACCAATTTCCCCGCCGCCCTGGAGGGAAAAAATTGTTTATTGAATATTTGTTTATGAATTCGTGTATCCATTGTATCTTGCCCATTGGCGGCGTCAATGCCCGCCAATTTCGGGGATGTAAACAAAAAACAAGGCTTTCGCCCGTTTAATCTAATTAACAAAATGTTAAGAATATCCAGAAATAAATTATGAGGGTATGAACTTGACATCATACCCCTTTTTTACGCCTTCCTCAAACACTGGAGCAAGAACTATTGCTCCGCGTTTGTAGCGAGGATCGTTCCTCATCGATTCGATTCTTTCAAGAGCAGAATTAAACTCATCTTGCAATTTCCTCATGAACGAAAACCTCAAAATAATAATAAAGCAACATTTATAATTTGTCAATAGGTTTCAAAACAGCCGCCAAGGGTATAAAATGATTGATTAACTCAATCATCATGTCAATCGCCCAACTCCACAATTTTTTCAATCCCAAAACCGTGGCCGTGATCGGCGCCAACGACCGGGAAAATTCGGTCGGATATTCGATTTTCAAAAACATAAAAGACAGCGGGTTTGGCGGCAAAGCGTTTCCGGTGAACATTAACGCCAAAACCGTGCAGGGCGCGAAAGCCTACGCGAGAATCAGCGACATCGGCGAGCATATCGACCTGGCGATTATTGCCACGCCCGCGCCCACGGTTCTGGATCTGGTGGTCGAATGCGGAAAATCTAAAGTCAGCGGCATCGCGATCATTTCTTCGGGCTTCAAAGAAGCCGGCGCGGAAGGGCAAAAATTGTTCGGCCGGATCCAGGCGGCGGGAAAGAAATATGGCGTTAAAATTCTGGGGCCCAACTGCCTGGGATTCATCAATCCGCGGATCTCGCTGAACGCCAGCTTCGCTCCCGAAATGCCCAAACCCGGCAATATCGCTTTCGTGTCGCAAAGCGGCGCGCTGTGCGACACTTTCCTGGACTGGTCATTGGGCGACAACGTGGGCTTCTCCTATTTTGTTTCCATTGGCTCAATGGCCGATATCAGCTTTGACGAACTAATCGATTATTTCGACACCGATCCGAACGTGACCAGCATCCTGCTTTACATGGAATCTTTAAACGACGCGCGCAAGTTCATGAGCTCGGCGCGCGCGTTTTCAAAAACCAAGCCGATCGTCTGCCTGAAAGCCGGGCTGGACGCGGCCGGCGTTAAGGCGGTGGCGTCGCACACCGGCACGATCGCCGGCGATAACAAGGTTTTCCAGGCGGCATTCCAGCGCGCCGGAGTCATCCGCGTCGCGACCATCAGCGAGCTTTTCAATTACGCAAAAACCTTAAACCGCTATAAAAAACCGGCCGGAAACCGTTTGGCGATCGTGACCAATGCCGGCGGACCGGGCGTGATTTCCACGGACTTTTTAACCGGGCACGGCGGCAGGCTGGCGGAAATTTCGCAAACCACCGTCCAAGCGCTTAATGTCGAATTGCCCCCGGCCTGGAGCAAAACCAACCCGATCGACGTCTTGGGCGACGGCCAGCCCCAGCATTACCGCAGCGCGGTTAAAGCCTGCCTTGACGATCCCAACGTTGACGGAATAATGATCACTTTGACGCCGCAGGCGGTGACCAAAAGCGGCGAAACCGCGCGTGAAATCGCCAGCCTTCCCAATATCGGCAGCAAGCCTGTGTTCGCTTCGTTCATGGGCCAGCACCGGGTTAAGGAAGGCGTGGAAACATTGATGGCCGCCGGCATTCCGGTCTATCGCACCCCGGAAAAAGCGATTGCCTGCTTTTTGGGCATCAACGAATGGCAAAAGAACTTGGAAAACATCGAAACGACGCCGGAAGCGATTCCCGTGGAATTCATTCCCGACGCCGAAACCGCGCGAAAAATAATCGACAACGCCGGACGCGAACAGCGCTTCGCGCTCACCGGCGGCCCTGCCAGAAAATTTCTTGAGTGTTACGGTTTGGCCGCGAATCCCGCCTATCTGGCCAGAACCGCCGGCCAGGCCGCGGCAATTGCCAAAAGAATCGGCTTTCCCGTGGCAATCAAGCTTGAAGCGAAAGGTTTGCTGCATAAAACCGAAGTCGGCGGCGTTAAACTTGATATTAAAACCGCCAGCGAAGCGAAAAAAGCCTTCACGCAAATTATGGACAGCGCAAAAAATTATATCGACAGCGGCGACATTGAAGGAATAACCGTGGAAAAAATGATTTCCAAAAAATTCGAGCTGATCGTGGGCGCCAAATTCGATCCGATGTTCGGACCCGTGGTCGCTTTCGGAATGGGCGGCGTGGCCGTGGAAGTTTTTAATGATGTCGCAATCGGATTGCCGCCGCTGAACATGGCCCTGGCAAAGAACCTGATGGAGCAGACAAAAATTTTCACCCTGCTCAAAGGCTATCGCAATATGCCGGCGGCAAATATCAAGGAATTGCAATTTTTCCTGTATAAATTCTCCTATTTGCTGGTTAATTTTCCGCAAATCAAGGAAATCGACATCAATCCTCTGGCCGCTGACGCCGAAGGGATCGTTATCGTCGACGCCAAGGTTGTTTTCGACCCCGAAACCATTAAAAATCCGCCCAAAGCATACTCGCACCTGGCGATTCTTCCCTATATCAAGGAATATGAAAGCCGCGTCACGATCGCGGGCCAAAAAATCCTGTTGCGGCCGATAATGGCCGAAGACGAACCTCGCCATCGCGAGTTTCTCAACAATCTTTCCGAAGACAGCAAGCGCTTCCGGTTTTTCAACGCAATCGAAAATTTCGATGCCAAATTCGCCCGGCATTTCACCCAGATCGATTACGAGCGCGAAACCGCAATCATCGCCGAAATTGAAATCAAAGGCGCGAAAACCACCATTGGCGCGAGCCGCCTGATCGAAGAAGAACCCAACGTGACCGCGGAATTCGCGATCGTGGTCGCGGACGCCTGGCAAAACAAAGGCCTGGGAAAAAAATTAACCGACCACATGATTCGCATCGCCCGCCAACAAGGTTTGAAAAAAATATATCTCAGTTTCTTGAAAGACAATTTCGCGATCAGGGCGCTGGTAAAAAAAGAAGGGTTCAAAATAACGGAAAACCAGGATAGCGATTACGCCGAACTGAACTTAAACTGACTTCCTTAATCAACCAAAAAACGCGCCGAAGGCGCGTTTTTTGGTTGAAATAATTTATTTTATGGTAACAGTATCGCCAATTTTAACGCCCAAGCGGGCCATCTCGCCGCCGTTGACTTCGAGAACGTATCTTGCCGCGATATCCGGGCCGTATTGCGGGCAAACGTCCCTGATGCAGGGCAAAATATTATTGGATATGAAAATAACTTTTTTATCCGATCCGATCCAAACCATATCCAGGTTTATTTTCGTATTTTTCATCCAGAATTTATGGATTCCGTCGGAACCGAAATCAAAAATCATTCCCCGATCCTTACCCAGGCTTTCGCGAAACATCAATCCGCGCGCATGCTCCTGCGGAGTGATCGCGATTTCCGCAACATAGCATTTATCGCCAAAACAAACTTTTTCCGTACTCAGGGAATTATTCAAATCTTCCCCGGCGCCGCTTGCCGCGCTTTGGCCGATTTCGGTTTCCTCAAGCGGAGCGACAGTTCCGTCGCCTTCGCTGGTGCCAATATTCCCCGGATTGCCGGCCGTCTCTGCCGGCGTCTCGGATTCCTGATTGTCTTGAACAACGGCGCCGCCCGAAGGCAGCTTGCGATCGTTGAAATAAGCGAACATGAAAATCGCCACGATCGCCAATGCCGCAACCGCCCGGATCAAAAACTCTTTTTTTAATTTCATCTGTGATAAATTCATATCTATATTCACCGTATTAATCAGGCCTGCTTGGCCCACAGTCATCATTATGCAAAGACTTGGGATTCTGTCAATCGCGTAGCGGTTGGACGCAATCAGATTTTTTTTAAAATTTCAATGACCGGCGCGAAAGTGCCTGTTTTAATGATTAAATCGAATTTTTTAAAAATTTTTTCAAAAAAATCGTCTCTTCGGGGAAAATCGTCGAAGCGCATGTCGTCGATAATGATCTTTAATGAATTAAAACCGCCCTCAACCATGTCCGCATCATGGATACTATCGCTAACCAAAATAGTATTGGGGCGTCTTTTTCTGATCTCAAGTAATTTTTCATGCCCCATTTCTTTCTTGTTTAGGGCGTGTATCAAAGAATTCTTGTCCCATCCGTTAACGACTCCCTGAGAATCAAAAAATAAATCTGTAGATAACACCAAGCTTGGGCTAAATCCATGTTTTTGGCACCATAAATCAATCAAATTTTTTATACCCGCGGAAATTATGATCGTGGGTATTTTTTTCTCAGCACAAACATCAAACAGCTCTTTAACTCCGGTTCGAGGCGGCATCTCCGTCTCCAAATTCACAGCCACGTCCGACCATTTCAACTGATTGTCGCGATAAATATTCAGAATGCTCGACCACCAGGTTATCGCCTCGGTTTCAGTGATCTTGTTTTGCGCTTCAAGCGGCCGATATTTTTTGTAAAACCGCCAATAATCCGCCCGCGCCTCTTTGGAAATGTAATTTTGTAAAACATGCCAAGTCGTAATATCCTGGCCGGATCCGTCCTTTCCTTGCGTCAATGTCCTGTCAAAATCCAAAACTAAATGGAGCTTATCCCTGCCCGAACGCAATATGAAATTGGTTTTCCGCAATAAATAATCGTTATTTTGAACCAAAAAACCGTCAAATAGATTGTCCATTTTTTCGGATGAATAATTGGTAAAAACTGCCGGTTGCGCCGACAATAAACAGGACCGGACAAACAACCACCGCCAGAATAAAAGATACCGGATCTTCAAGGCCAGCGAGGGCGCTGATACAATTATGTAAAAGCACGAAAAATACCAAACCGGCCGGAGAAGCTCCCGCAAATAATAAAAAAATCTTAAGCCAACCGAAAACTTTTTGCTTTAAGGCCAAATAAACGAGCAAGCCACCCAGCAAAAGCAATATTCCCCACTGAAAAAAATAAATTTCCGAGCCAACCATTCCGTAAATAAAATCGCCGAACTCCGGAATAAAAATCACCGCCGCCAGCGACAAAAAATCAATCAGCAGCAACACTAAGGCAAACTTTATCGATTCATTTTCCATTTTTTATAGTTATTGAAAAATCCAAACAAAAAAAGAAACCGATGGATTATTTATACGAGGGATCTATTATGACAACCTCCTTGATACCATAGCGTTTCTTCATCTTTTCAAGCCCCTCGATAATAATTTGCCGCGCGTGCATCCGGCTTTTAATTTGGCCAGATTGATCAGACAAATTTAAATATACGACCAATGTCTGCGGAGGCGCGCTCTGCTCCAAGAAATAAGGGATATAAAGAACGGTTCTCGTCTTTTCCGTGTCAGCGTTGTCATGGGAACCCATATTAGGATCCCTGACAACTATTTCCTTAATGACCACAAAGCCCTCATTGATGCCTGCGAAGCTAACAACCGAACCGTTAATCTCGTATTTCGCCGGAGCAATTAATTCGCCCCGAAGCTTGTTAGCTATCTCATCAAGATACGTCTCCATAGTCCTTCTTTCCATGAGGCAGAAAGATCCGACTATTCTTATTCCATTGTCATCGCTCAATCGAACCATCTCTCTTGCTTTGGTTGAGTTATTAATATCAATTAATCTTAATCATGTCAATTTCCCCTTTATAATATACTTTACTTGACTAAAGCGATTTGGTTTGATAAAGTGGCAATATGAACTGGAAGAATAATGACGAACAAAAACTAGTTGCGGCATTCCTGTCGCTTAAAACTATCGGGGAAACCCGGGCTTTTTTGCGCGATTTGATGACCGAAGATGAAATCAAGGAATTTTCCAATCGCTTGAAAGCCGCGCAAATGCTTTCAAAGAAAATCCCCTATTCATCCATCGTTAAAACAACCGGCCTGAGTTCAACCACGGTCGCCCGCGTTTCCAAATGGCTAAACGGGCCGCTGGGCGGCTATAAAATCGTCTTAAACCGCATTCATCGCCATAACCGATCCTCCCGAGAAGAGATTGGCGGTGGTTAGTTTTATTCGATTTGTCGTATAATTTTAGACCTTCAATCCCTTCCCGGAAGGGTTTTTATTTAATCTGGCATAATACCCCCGCCGTGGCGGAGAATGAATGCCGGCCCGCAGTAAACGAAGTGAACGGAGGAATTAAACAAACTTTTCCCGTAGCGATAGCGGAGGGAATACCCCGTTCGCTCTGCGGCGGGGTAGTTTATTTTTACCCGCCCGGGAGGAAAATATCGCTCTTTAAAAATGGAATGGTGAAAAAAATGGAAATACGCAGGATATACTCAGTTGAATCGAGCGGCATGAGCAACGTCAACAGCGATAAAAGCAAATGTTTGGTATGTGGCAGGAAATTGCCAATCGGATATCCGGTCCGAACATGCGCCGATTGCCTGGAAACCGGCCGGCGCGGCTCAATTTGTCTGGTTGCGTCGCTTAAAAATGGCGCGACCAACGGATTTGTCTTTGGATTCGAAATCGTTACCGACGGGATCGGAATGGCAACGAATCTTTTTTCGGCGCGACCAATCGGCGACATAATCGGAATACCGGAATCAAGCGCCATTCTGCGCGAAAAAATAGTATTTTTCGTGGACGGCCTTGTCGCGATTGTATCCGGCGCGCCGGAAACAGAAATTGAAACGGAAAAAGAATTGATCGCCAATCTGGTATGGCCGCATGGAAAACGGGATATCTTAATCAAAACATTATCCGGATCGCGGCTGTTTGCGGCATGTGAAAACTTGGGAGGCAAAAAAATATTCGAACAAAACAAAATTTGCCTTCAATTAATCAAAGCCTCGGAATGAAAATTCCGAGGCTGTTTTTACAGATAAATTAAAGTAAAGTCACCAGACCTTGTTGAATTGCCAGCCTTGCTTTCTGGCGTTTTCGAAATAGTTGCGCAGAATATTTTCCGAATCGCGGTCGGTTTGGTTTTTCCCGATAATGTAATGGATCGGCAGCAACAGTTCCAGATACGAATCGCCGTTAAGCTCGTAAACGTCGCCCGGGCCGTCATGTTTGCAATTTAGGCAGAACACCAGCCGGTCGGGATTGGGTTGCAGCAACATGCCGTGCGCCGCGTTGGAATATCCTCCCGCATCGGCACCGATGCCGGCCAGAGTTTCGGCAATTTTTCTTTTCGCCATCCTGCCGATGATCTCGTATTTGTCATCGGTCAAAAAGAAAATAAATTTGTACTTCCGCAAATCAGGCACCCTCAAGGCTGCCAGCTTATCGGCCAACCCCGCTGCGTCTTCCTTCAATATGCCGTAAAGCATGGCCGCGTAAGTGCTGATATTGTAGGTCGGCGGTTCCATTATCGCCGGGTAAACAATGATGTTTTCCGGTTTTAAAAATTTACCCGCCGGCGGTTCGGGATTGGAGGTTATCAATTTCGGCTGCCAGCCGTTCTCGGTCAGCCACTGCGCCATTTTGATTCCGTCTTTCGCGCCCGACGCGTTAACAATGTAAACGTTAAGGTCTTTTCCGGGATCGTTCTGGAAAAAAAACTTGTAATCGACAACGGAAAAACCGTGCCCGCCGAAATTCTGCGCCAATATCCGGCCCGTATTGTCGGCATCGCCGCTGCCCACGAAAACGTTCCGGCCGGTTTTTTCGATTTTCAATTCCGGATATTTCCAATTGGGCAGGTTCCGAACGGTTTCCATCGCGTAATAATCCAGTTTTTCTATTTTTTCAATTTTTTGGTCTTCCATTTTTTTTAAATTATTGATTCAATCCAATATTTTAACAAAAAACCGCCGAAATGGCGATTTTTGATCCCGGCGGCGCCTATTTTTTTGCCGCCGGCAAGTGCACGGTAAAGTGAGACCCCACGCCTTCGATACTTTCCACGGTGATTTTGCCTTTCATTCTTTTAACGGTCTCCATTGTGATCCAAAGTCCGAGCCCCGTACCAAGAATATTTTTGGTTTGTTCGGTTTTTACCCGGTAAAACTTCTGAAAAAGATTGGCCTGCTCTTCCGAAGATATCCCGACGCCGGTATCGGCAACCGTAACCAGGAAATTGTCTTTTTTTGTCGCAACGCTGATTTTAACCGATCCCTTGGCGGTGTATTTTAGCGCGTTACCGACAAGATTCACCACCACCTGTTTAAAACGGCTCGGATCAGCTTTAATCAACACCGGCGCCAGCGGCAATTCGTATTCCAGAACCAGGCCTTTTTGAATCGCCTGCGAGCGCATTTCCTCAACCGCCTGCGCGATCAACGGACTCGGATCGAAATCGGAAATTTCCATCGGGAAACGATTGCCTTCGAGGCGGGAAACTTCAAGCATATCCTCCACGAGACGTTCCAGACGCAAAGAAGACGCGGAAATGTTTTCCAGATAACGGGCGCTTTCGGCATCCAGCTTCAAATCTTTATTGCCTTTGAGCAGATCAAGATAACCCTTGATCGCGGTAAGCGGTGCGCGCAACTCATGGCTGGCCATGGAAATGAACATATCCTTCATTTTGTCCACCTCCTTGAGCTTGTTAAGGCTGAACGCGTACCCCATCAATCTGATTTGATTGACTTGCAGCAGCACCAGTCCCAAAACAATTAACGCCAAAACCCAATAAGAATAGGTTATAACCTCATTCATCTTGCCGTCCGGCTCCGCCAGCGACAGCGACATTTCCATGAAACCGATTTTTTCGCCGCCTTTGCCGCCGCTGATGGATTTGGTGACTTTCCAAAAACGCCCTTTGCTATTCTCGTCCAAAGAAGTATTGTTCGCGTTGGTTCGCGCCAAAAAAATTTGATAATCCTCTTTGCGGACCGTGCCAACTGCCGCCGCATCGCTGGACGCGACGATATCATAAGCCGATTCCCCGGGGCGCGGCCTTAAGACCGATAAAGAAATTATTTCATCGCTGTTTTCGGCAACGATTTTATTAACCAGCGATTGCAGCGCGGCAGTATCGGAAAATTTTTCATACGCGAGATCGTTTAATATCCTTTCCGCGAGAAGAGCCTTTTTCCGGGTAACGCTGTCAATCACGTCCGCATAGCTCGAATTGACCAGGTAATTATTCACAAAAAAAGCCGCCGGCACCAGCAATAGAAGAGCCAAGGAATATCCGATCACCAAATTATCCCTGATGAAGTAAATCGCCCTTGCAAAAATACTGGCGTTATTTTTTGATTCTTTGACCATGGAATTGAGCGATCGGATTATTGTTCTTTTTTATGATCGATTATTTTTTTCGACAAACCGATCGCCGCCAGAGCCAGAATCAAACCGCCCAATCCGACGAACAAAAATACCAGATAACCTTCTTCCATTCTTGTCTTTGCCGGCGCGGCCGCTTTTGCCGGATAAATGACCGATGCGGCTTCGGCGGTTTGCACAAACGGCAGCGGCGCGCTCTTCGCGACAACTTCGCCGCTATTTTCGTTGACCACCACATAAACCTGATGCGTGCCGTCGGCAGGCTTGTCGACGATATAAATCCAGTTTCCGTCCGCGTCGGTTTTCACTGTCGATATGACCGGTTCCTCGCTGTAAATGTACACCGTAACGTAACTGTCCGGAAGCGCTTTGCCGGTTATTTTTAATTTTTTATTGTTTGCGTCATAATCAACGCCGCTGACCTGGTAAATTTCACCGGCTTCTTGGCCTTTTGATTTTGGACTTTCATAAACCACCGCATCGCTGACCGTCGCCGAATCGGCGACAAGCGGGTTGCGGCCTTTTTGTATTTCTTCGCCGTCAACCATGCCGTCGCGATCGGTATCGGGACTTTTGGGATTGGTGCCGAAACGGTATTCGTCGTTGTTGTTAAGATTGTCGTTGTCGGGATCGGCCGCTCCACCGCAACTATTTTCATCATGGCAATAGGGAGCGCTAAAATAATATTCTTGCCATTGGGAACCGGTGCGGTCATTAAAATTGAGATCTGTTTTCGGAGCGGGAGAAAGCATCGATGTCGGATCCGGCGCCGGCGAACCGGCGGCAATCGCCGGCAAAGCGGTCGTGGACTCGCCGCATTCGCGTTCGAGCACCGGCGTTACGACCGCTTCGCAATCAACCGGCGCCGCCGAAACCAACATGCGGGTCTGGCGTTTCGAAACGCACGCGCCCCACGCGCTATAGGAATAATCGCATGGGGTCCGCAATCCGCCGGAGGCGCTTCCTTCAACAACTGCCGGAAGCGCGGAATAGACGCATGCTTGCTCCAAAACCGGATTATTTTCCGGAACGCAATTTTCCGGGGAAACGGATATTATTTTTCTGTTTTGTTTGCCGGTTAATTCGCAACTTCCCCAGTTGCTATATGAGTATTCGCATTTTTTTGATTTATTTTGATCGCAAGCTTGTTCCAACACCGGACCAACCCCGCCCGCGCAACCCTGCGGCGTTGATAAAATTACCCTTCGTTTTTGTTTGCCGGAAGAATCGCATTCGCTCCAGTCGCTGTAGGCATGGGACTTGCACAGAATATTATTGCACGACTGTTTCAGTACCGCGCTTTCTTCGCCGACACAACCCGCGGGCGCTTTCGACGTTATCGATCTCGCCTGAAAGCCATCGCTGGAGCATGCGCCCCAATCGGTATAGGTATAAGAATCGCAAGGCATGAGGGAACAGGCCTTTTTTAAAATCGCCGATCGGGAAACGCTGTCATCATCAACGCACCCAGCCGGTAATTTTGACACGATGGATCGCGTCTGAAAGCCATCGCTGGAGCATGCGCCCCATCCGTCGTAAGTATACGAAGTGCACGGAACCGCCAACGTGCACGACCTTGCCAACTCCGCGCTTCCGGTATTCGTGCAGCCGGCTGGAAATTTGGAAATTATGATTCTCGTCTGCTTGCCGGCACTGCATTCGCTCCAGTCGCCATAAGTATACGAAGTACAGGCAAGCGGACTGCAGGATTCGCTTATTTCCGGAGCAGCAGTCTGCGAACAACCAGCCGGAGTTGCCGTGTACGGCCGGGTTTTCATTCCGGAAGCATCGCAAGTTGTGCTCCATAATCCATAGCTGTAAACGCACGGAACCGTCACGTTTGAATAAATGCAATCTTGAGTAACTGATGCCGGCTGGGAATTAGAGCACGTGCCGGTGATCGGCGTGTGCGTGAATTCTTCGCACAATTGTTTTCCCGCGGTGCTGCAACTGCCCCACTTGCTGCAGGTATAGGTACAAGCAACTGTTGCGTTCGCGGCAGCATATTCGCAATCATTGGTTAATGATGCCGGCTGGGAATTAGAGCACGTGCCGGTGATCGGCGTGTGCGTGAATTCTTCGCACAATTGTTTTCCCGCGGTGCTGCAATTGCCCCACTTGCTGCAGGTATAGGTACAAATTACCGAATCGACAACCGTCTGCACCGAAACCGTGCGCGAGTTCTGGCCGTAATTGCCGGCGGCGTCATAGGCGCGGACGATCAGGGTGTGGGTGCCGGCGGAAACGCCGGACGGATTCCAGGAATAATTGTAAGGCGCCGAAGT
>Ga0074195_1001038_pt1 | contig 43873 bp, 30 predicted proteins | sample EPASupsiteHSE623_FD_64525 | JGI IMG/M metagenome (GOLD analysis project Ga0074195, IMG submission 64525) | Bioremediated contaminated groundwater from EPA Superfund site, New Mexico - Sample HSE6-23 | ecosystem: Environmental > Aquatic > Deep subsurface > Groundwater > Contaminated ...
CCCCGGACCCCCCGGATAAAGCTCGGCCCTTACCCTGCCTTTCCGTCCGGGAGGGTCCGGGAGGGGATGATCCCCTCCCGGCCGCCGGAGGCGCCATTGTGAACAGCCCGTTGGAGCCCGGACATTTTTTCCTGGCACGAATGCTGCTTTTCCTGACGCAAACCCAGGGAAGGGAAGCAATGCCCGTGAAAAACACCACCAAACCCTGCGGCGCGGCAACGCGCCTTGTCTGGTCCCTGGTCCTGTGGGCCGCCTTCGCGGCACTGCCTTTCGCCCGCCCCGGCCCGGCCCGGGCGGCAGACCCGGCCCAGGCCGCCGTACCCGGGCCTGCCGCAACGCCCATCGGCACGGCCGGCCTCGACATCCGGGAACTCCCGCCGTTTCGGGTGGAACTGGTCAAAAGCGCCCCGACCGGGGGCACGCTGCGCGTGGGCGGCGCAGCCTCGTTCGTGGCGCGCCTTCGCTCCGGCGACAAGGACGTGCCCGCCGAAGGCTACGAATGCCGCTGGCGGGCCGACGGCGGGGCAAAGTTCCTGGAGGAGGCCGGCCCCTGCACGGCCACGGCCGTTTTCCAGCGCCCCGGCCGACACAGCCTGTGGGTGGAGGCGGTGCCCAGATCCGGGCCGTCCGAGGGACGCGCCGCCGCGTCCGAACCGCTGGGCATCGAGGTGGCCCAGCCGGCCTTCACTCTCGCGGCCCAGCCGGCCTCGCCCCTGGTCGGCGAGGAAGTCACGGTTTCCATTCGCGATTTCCCCATGCACGAAGGCGTGGAATTCCGCTGGGACCCGCTGCCGCCCCATGCCCGGCTGGTGCGGGTGGGCGAACGCGACCTGACCTTTTACGCCACCGAGGCCGAAACCGTGCCCGTCCGGGTGACGGCCGCCGCTGCGGGAAGCAGCGCAACCAGCGGCGACATCGGCGCGGCCAGAACAGCCGTCACGGCCCGACACTTCTCCGTCGCCGTGGACAATGGCGGCCTGGCCGGGGCTCCGGCCGTCGTCTGGCGCGAGGGCCAGGGGCCCCGGCCCGCCGAAGGCGTGGCCGTGGGACAAAACGTCCGGCTGCGGGCCACTGTCGTGCCGACGCCGCAAAATCCCCCCCTGGCCTTTGCCTGGGGCCTGTGCCCGGGAGCCCGCTCCCGGGGCGGCGGCGATACCCGGGAAATCGAGGCCTCGCGCCGCGAAGTCGGCCCATGCCAGGCCACGGTCGAGGTCCGCGATGCCCGGGGACTGCTCCTGGGACGCGGCCAGGGCGAATTTTCCGTGTCCGTTTCCCAGAAAGAACTGGATGCGGCCGTGGCCAACGCCCGGGAAGTCGCCCGTCTCGTCCAGTCGGCCGACGCGGCCTGGACGGCCGGCGATGCCGCCCTGGCCGTCGAAGATGCCGGCAAGGCCGTCCGAATGAGCCCGACCGATCCCCAGGCCATTGCCGCCCTGGACCGGCTGGTCCGCGAAACGAACCGCCTAAACGGCCAGCTCGAACGCGCCCGGGCCGCCCTGGCTGCCGACGATTTCGACGAGGCGGCCGCCATGCTCGACGGCGCGGCCAAGGTCAATCCCAAGGCCACGGCCATTGCCGCCCTGGCCCGCGACGCCAAGGCCCGCCAGGAAATTCTCGGCCGGGTGGGCAGCCTGCTGGCCCAGACCCGGGAAAAATGGGAGGCCGGAACGGTGGATCAGGCCCTGGCCCTGGCCCAGCAGGCCCTGGCCCTGGACCCGGTCCACGCCGCCGCCCGGGGGGAACGCGAACGCATGGTGGCCGCCCGCGACCGGCTCATCGCAGCCCTGAAACAGGCCTCCGCCAACCTCGCGGCCAAACGCTTCGACAGCGCGGCCAAATCCCTGGCCGATGCCCGGGCCGTCAGCCCCCGCTTCCCGGCCGTGGTCGAACTGGAAAAAGCCATCGCCGCCCGCAAGGACCGGGCCTGGCGCATCGACGAACACCTCGCCCGGGCCCGCGACCAGTGGAACGCCGGCGAGGCCGACGCCGCCCTGGCCGCCCTGACCGAGGCCTGCGCCCTGGACCCGGAACACCAGGGCGCTGCCGCCGCCCGGAAAACCTTCGCCCAGAACCGGGAAAATCTTGCCCGGGCCGAGGAACGCGCCGAAGCCGCCCTGGCCCGCGGCAAGACCGACGAAGCCCGGTTCGCCCTGGCCGACGCCGCCAGGATCAACGCCCGCCATCCCCGGCTGGCCGAACTGCAGCAGGCCGCCGCCAAACAGGCCGGCCGCGACCAGCAGCTCGCCGCCCTGCGCGCCGAAGCCGCCAGACGGCAGGCCGCCGGCGAGTTGGACCCGGCCATTGCCGCCCTAAACGGCATGCTGGCTCTCGCCCCCGGCAACGCCGGCCTTGCCGCCGAACGCGACAAACTGGCCCGGACCCGGGACGCGGTTGCCGAGGCGTTTGCCCGGGCCAGGGATTTCCTGGCCGCCCGGCGCTACGATCTGGCCCTGGCCGCCCTGGCCGAGGTGGAAAAAATCAACGCCAAAGCGCCAGGACTGGCCCAATGGCGGGAAACAATCATGGCGGAAAAAAAGCAGGCCGAAACCGAAGCCGCCAATCGGCTGGCCGATGCCTCGCGGCAGCTTGAAAACAAGGATTTTGCCGCAGCCCGCAAACGCCTCGACGAAGCCCGCGACAAAGGCCCCCTGTCCCCGGCCCTGGCCGGCCGGGCCAAGGACCTCGAACGCCGCATCGAGGCCGACCGCCTGCGCCTGGAGGCCGACCACCGCGAAGAGGCCAACCGGGCCGCTCCCCGCCAGACAGCCGGGGCCGACGCCGAACGCAAAGGCCGCTGCGACGCCCTGGCCAGACAGGCCTCCGCCAAACGCACCGGCGGCGACCACGCCGGCGCCATCCGCGACTACCAGTCCCTGCTCACCCAGTGCCCCGGCGTCTGCCAGGCCTACAACAACGTGGGGGCATCGCTTTTCACCCTGGGCTACGCCGCCGAATCCCTGCCCTGGTTCGACGAAGCCATCAAGTGCGACCCAAACGCCAGACTCTTTCAAAACAACGCCGCCATGACCCGGAAACGGCTGGCCGAGGCGGCCAAACCCGCAGCCGATCCCGCCGCCTCCTGCGCCGCCGCCTTCGACGTGGCCGAATCCCGGCGCGGCGGCGGCGACCACGCCGGAGCCATCGAAGGCTACAAGTCCGTGGTCAGCCGCTGCCCCGACTTCTGCGCCGCCTACAACAATATGGGCCTGTCCCTGCACAAACTCGGACGCGCCCCGGAATCCCTGCCGCTGTTCGAACAGGCAAAACGCTGCAACCCCAAGGACGCCCTGTTCAAAGACAACTACGAACTGACCGTCAGACGCCTGCGCACCGCCGAACGGCGGCCATGACAGAAGAATCGGGGCGCTGCCCCGAACCCCGTTGGGAGGGGGTCGCCCCCTCCCAAACCCACCCGGACGGAAAGGCGCTTTGCGGCTTTGGCAGGAACATCCCCGCCACCCCGCGTTTCTCCGCCCGGCCATGGCCCTTCCGCCCGCCAAAGCCGCGCAGGGGGTCCGGGGGGGATGCTCCCCGCCGGCGGGTCCAGGGCGGAGCCCTGGCAGGGGCAGGGCAGCGCCCTGCCGGGTCCGGGGCGGAGCCCTGGTCGCCGAAGGCATCATCCCCCGGCTCTGGCGGCTTGCCAAACCGGGCAAATTCAGGCATCGGCCTCCCAGTTCTTTTCCACAGGCATCCTGCCTGAGGAGGTTGCATGGGCGACAGGCTCCTGGCCGAAATCGTCACTCCCGACGTCATATCCATTTCCCCGGACGCCCCTGTGCGCCAGGGGCTCGACATCATGCGTCGGCGGGGCATTTCCTGTCTGGTCGTGGCCGAGGACGGCGTTCCGGTCGGCATCATCACCGAGCGCAATATTCTTTGGGCAGCGGCCCACAGAGGCGTGGATTTTTTCGACCGGTCCGTGCGCGATCTCATGAGCGCCCCGGTGGTCACGGTGACCGAGGACACGGTGCTGCTTGAGGCCTACAATCTGCTGGCCCGCAAGCGTCTGCGCCATCTGGTCATGGTGGACGAGGCCGGATTGGCCAGGGGCGTGCTGACCCAGTCCGATCTGGTCGAACGGCTTGGCTACGACACCCTGTCCGAGATCAAGAAAGTCTCTTCCATCATGACCCGCGAGGTGGTGACCGCTCCGGGCAACATCACCGTGCGCGAGGCCGTGCGCCGCATGGCCGACCGTTCCATTTCCTGCCTGATCGTCGGCCGCGAGGGCCGGCCGGCCGGCATCATCACCGAACGCGACGTGGTGCGGCTTCTGGCCGACAGTCCCCATCTGGGCCGGCTCAAGCTCTACGACATCATGAGCTGTCCGGTGGTGTGCGTGGAGGCCGACCGCCCGGTGTTCGAAGCGGCCATGCTCATGAAGAAGCGCCGCATGCGCCGGCTGGTGGTGGTGGACGACGACAGCCGGGTCATGGGGCTTGTCACCCAGTCCGACATCGTGCGGGGCCTTGAGAGCAGGTACGTGCGCACGCTCAAGACCGCCTTGCAGGAAAAGGACGAGGCCTTGAAGGCGGTCGGCAAGTCGCTGTTCGAGAAGACGATGTTTCTCGACAACCTGCTTCGCAGCGCCGAGATGGGCATTGTGGCCGTGGACGAATTCTGGCGGGTCACCTACGTCAACCCGGAGGCCGAAGCCATCTTCGGGATGCACGCGGCCGAGCTTTCCGGCCGCGATATGCGGGAGGTCCATGTCCAGCTCGGCGTGGATCTGAAGGCCGTCACCCAGGGCCTAAACGCCGTCTCCCCCACCCGCAGCCACGACTTCACCTACCGCCATGCCCGCGACGGCAGGCTCCGCCTTTACACTGTCCGGGTCTCGGGCATCTACGACAAGGAAGGAACGCCGGGCGGCTATGTGCTCATGGCCCGCGACGACACCGAACGCCGGCAGGCCGAGGAAGCCCTGGAGCGCCTGACCCGCAACCTCGAACATCTCGTCGTGGAGCGCACCCACGATCTGGCCCGCAAGGCCCTGGAACTGGAAGAGGCCAACCAGCGCCTTCGCGGCATGGACGAGATCAAAAGCGCCTTTCTCTCGTCCGTCTCCCACGAGCTGCGCACCCCCCTGACCTCCCTGCTCGGTTTCGCCAAGCTCATCGGCCGGGACTTCAGCCGCCACTTCACGCCGCTGGCCCAGGACGAACCCGCCCTGGCCAAACGCGCCGCCCGCATCGAAGACAACCTGCGCGTGCTGGCCAGCGAAGGCGAACGGCTGGCAAGGCTCCTCAACGATTTTCTCGACCTCTCCCGCATCGAATCCGGCCGCATGCAATGGCGCGACCAGGACGTCCGTCTGTCCGACGTGGTGGAAAAGGCCGTTGCCGCCGAGGCCGGCCTGTTCGAGTCACGCCCGGAAGTGGACCTGGAAATGCGCCTGCCCGGGCAGTCCCCCCTTGTCACCGCCGATCCGGACCGGCTGGAACAGGTGCTCCTCAACCTCATCGGCAATGCCGCCAAATTCACGGCCGTCGGCGCGGTCACCGTCACCCTGTCCACCCCGGAACCAACCCTGGCCCGGGTGGCCGTCATCGACACGGGACCCGGCATCGCCCCCAGGGACCGGGAGCTCATCTTCGACAAATTCCGCCAGGTCCGCCTCGACCCGGAAGGCTCGGCCCCGGCCAAAGGCACCGGCCTGGGACTGGCCATCTGCCGGGAAATCGTCGAACACTACGGCGGCCGCATCTGGGTGGAAGACGCGCCGGGACGCGGCGCGGCCTTCATCTTCGAGCTGCCCGTCGCCCAGGGCGCAAGCGCCTGCGCCCCGCTGCCCGCCGCCTTGCGCAAGGACCGCGACCGGCCCCTTGTCCTCGTGGTCGACGACGACCCGGCCGTGTCCTCCTTCCTCATCCAGTTCCTGGAAGGCGAAGGCTACCGCGTGGCCGCCGCGCACGACGGCGAATCCGCCCTGGCCGCCGCCGGAAAACTGCGCCCCCACGTCATCACCATGGACATGGCCATGCCCGGCATGGACGGCCGCGCCGCCATACGCGCCCTGAAAGACGACCCGCAACTGGCCCGCATCCCCATCCTCGTCATCACCGGACACGGCGGCGCGGCCCCCGACGCCGCCGACGCCGTGCTGCAAAAACCCCTCGACCCCGAACGCCTGCTCGCCGCCATCGAAGCCCTGCTGGCAACCAGATAGGGCGCCGCCGGAGGCCGTCCTTATACCCAATTTAAAACACAACGCCAGTTGTGTTTTAAAAATATATAACTATATCAATATGGTATGCCTCATGTCAGTTCCGCTTTTGAAGCAGAACTGGGATTACAGCTTCAGGCCGAGTTGTTCCATGAGGACGGCAAAATCGAGGTTGGCGTTGATGAGCTGCGCGCCCTGGCGGATCTTGATTTCGTCGCGCAGCTTGTGGCGCATGAGCAGGGTCTCCATCTTCTTGGCCACGGTGTAGGTGTCCTCGCGCACGACGATGATGGGGATTTCGAGGACTTCGGAGCGGGTCAGGATGATGTCGTTGGGATAGAGATTGCCGGTGAGCACGAGGCAGGGGCTGTCGCCTTCCAGGGCGACGAGGTGGACGTCGGAGCGGTCGCCGCCGACGATGATGGCGGAGTTTTTCTGCCGCCGGAAGTGGGTCATGAAATTTTCGACCTGCATGGTGCCGATGAGAAAGCTTTCGACGATGCGGTCGGACTTATGGTGGGCGGAGATGACCTTGCCGCCGAGGCGGTCGGCCAGATCCGACACCTTGATGGCTCCCATGAGCGGGTCCTTGGGGATGACGCCAAGGACGCGGATGCCCCGGTCGCGCAGAAAGGGGACGATGAGGGTATTGGTCTCGTCGAGGAAGTTCTGGGCCACGTCGTTTAAGATGACGCCGGCCAGATGGTCGCCGAGTTGTTCGCGCAGCACGAGCAGGTAGTCGTAGTTGAGCTCTTTGGAGTAGCGGTCGATGACCACGGCCTTGAGGTCGAGTTCGCGGACCACGCGCACGCCGTCGGCGTTGCAATACTTGCCGGTGTGCATGCCGCCGGAGCCGCCGATGATGGTGATGTCCTTGCCGGAGCTGACCTTTTCGTAGGCGGCCCGGATGGATTCCATCACGTCGCCGGTCTGGTTCCGGAAAGCCCGGACCTGGAAATCGTGGGTGGCGATGACCGGGGTGAGGGTCTCGGGCTCCTCGTTTGTCCGCAGAATGCGTTGGACGTGGTAGGCGTCCTCGTCCCACAGGCGGCCGTCGATTTCCCGGGGCACCGCGCCGACGGGCTTGAGGTAGCCCACGGAGTAGCCTTCTTTTTGGAAACGCAGCCCAAGGCCCATGACCACCATGTTTTTTCCGGAATACCCTGCCGTCGCGCCCACATATAATCCAGCCATGGCTGCCCTCCTGCTGTAGCGGCCACACGGCCGCGCGACGCCTTCCCGGGGAAGCCGGGGAACGTACTCCCCATAAAATGCCTTTCCCGGCGACGATAATCAAGATAATTGGCCTGCCCGGCCGCAAAAACCCCTCGATGTCCCGGGGCGGCGGGTTGGAATCCGGGCCCGGAAGGGCTACGGTCATCCCCCGCCGGTTGCCGACGGGGAATCCATTGGAGCCACGTTATGTCCGCATCGCTGTCCGTTGTCGAGAACGCCCTGGGCCATGCCTTTGTCCGGCCGCAACTGCTTGTCACGGCGTTGACCCACAGTTCCTGGGCCAACGAGCGCGGCGAGGGGGCCGCCCATAACGAACGGCTGGAGTTCCTGGGCGACGCCGTGCTGGAACTCTGTGTTTCGGAGGAACTTTTTGCCCGGTTTCCCGAGGCTCCCGAGGGGGAGCTGACCTTGCTGCGCTCCCAGCTTGTCAACGAATCGAGCCTGGCCGCCATGGCCGGCCTGCTGCATCTGGAGGAGCACATCCTGCTCGGCAAGGGGGAGGAAAACCAAGGCGGCCGGGGACGCCCGGCGCTTTTAAGCGATGCGTTCGAAGCCGTGGTCGGAGCGCTGTTTCTGGACGGAGGCTATGCGGCGGCCCGGGCCTTTGTGGACAGGATTTTCGAAGGCGTGTGGCCGGCCCGGCCGGCTGCCCCGAAGACCAAGGATTTCAAAAGCCGTCTCCAGGAATACACCCAGCGCAATCACAAGGCGCGGCCGGTGTACACCCTGCTTGGCAGCGCCGGCCCGGAGCATGACAAGCGGTTTGAGGTGCGGTTGCTCCTGCCCACCGGGCAGGCAATCACGGCCACGGAAAAAAGCGTCAAAAAAGCCGAACAGCAAGCGGCCCGTCTGGCCCTGGAATCGCTGGGCGAAGCCGGATCGGACGGGTAGCGCCGCGTTGGCGCGGGCTGCGGCGGAAGCTGTCGCTGCCGGCGTCGTCCGGCGGCAACTTCCCGGCTGCCGCCAAAGGCCGGCTCGCAACTCCTGGCGCGGGCGGGCGAGGCAGCCCCATTCCCGCAGGAGTCTCCGGCCACTCCGGGGGAAAACAATACCGAGTCGGTTTTTTGGCGCCCGCCCCGACCAAGGCGGCTCATTCGGACCAGGGAGGGATCAGTTTTTCGCCGATCCCCGCCTCCCTGGTCCTTTTTCCATTACGATATCCCTACCGGGCCCGGATTAGCCACCCTGAATGAGGTTCAGGGCCATCTTGGGCAGCGAGTTGGCCTGGGACAGCATGGCCACGGCCGACTGGGTAAGGATCTGCTGGCGCACGAATTCCGTCATTTCGGAGGCGACGTCCACGTCGGAAATCTGGGATTCGGCGGCCTGGAGGTTCTCGGCCTGGATTTCCAGGTTGGAAATGGTGTTCTCCAGACGGTTCTGCAAGGCACCGAGGTTGGCGCGGATCTTGTCCTTGGACACGATGGCCGTGTTGATGGCGTCAAGAGCCTGCTGGGCCAGATCCTGGGTGGAGATGCTGCGGCCGGCCCGACCGGCGGCGGCGCCCAGGCCGAGGCCGAAAGCCGAGGCGGTGGTGCAGCCGATCTGGATGTAGTAATAATCCTCGGCGCTGTTGTTGCTGGTGCCAAAGTGGATCTTGAGTTTGCCCTGGGAAATCAATCCGGCGCCGTTGTGGGTCGATCCGGACAGGTTGCCGTTGAGCAGATAAATGCCGTTGAAGTCCGTGGCATTGGAAATACGGGTGATTTCCGACGCCATGGCCTGATACTCGGAGTCGATGATGATGCGCTGGTCCGAGGTGTAGGTGCCGGTGGCAGCCTGCTCGGCCAATTCCTTCATACGGACGAGCTTCTCGTCGACGACCTGCAGCGCGCCGTCCGCCGTCTGGATCATGGAGATGGCGTCGTTGGCATTGCGCACGCCCTGATTGAGCGTCGCGATGTCGGCCCGCATCAACTCGCGGATGGCGAGGCCGGCGGCATCGTCGGCGGCGGTGTTGATGCGCAACCCCGAAGAAAGGCGCTGGGTGGACGTGGCCAGGGCGCCGTAGGAGTTGGACAGGTTGCGCGCCGCGTTCATGGCCATCATATTGTGATTGATCACCAGGGACATAGAAAACCTCCTTGTTGCAACCAGACGTTCCTTGTTGGTTGCTCTTTCATAAGCAGAACCCGTACCAACAAGTAAATATCAAATAAAAACAATATATTATCTTCTTCGTCGGGGCTTCTGGGAAAAACCTACCCTCTCAAATCGCCAATATATTCACGCCCTGCCCCCCTCCGGCTGCGGTTTTCCCCTGCCAAAACACCCGCAAGGGCAAGGTTTTCCCATCCTGCGCCCGGGCTTCCGGCCGGCCCCGGCCGCCACCCGGCAGGACCCGCCGGGCTGCCCGGCAGAGCCGGCGGGCCGGCGGCAAAAAGGGGCAACCCCAGGCAGCTGCGCACTGCCTCCGGCGGCCGGGAGGGGATCATCCCCTCCCGGACCCTCCCGGACGGAAAGGCAGGATAAGGGCCGGGGGCGTTCACGGAACATCTTCCCAGCGGCTTCCTGCGTCCGGCTGCAACCGCGCCGTTCCCCTTTAACCCCGTTTATCCAGGGGGCCGGGGGCGTTCACGGAACAGCCGCTCTGAATCTTCCCAGCGGCTTCCTGCGTCCGGCTGCAACCGCGCCGTTCCCCTTTAACCCCCTTTATCCAGGGGGTCCGGGGGGAATGATTCCCCCCGGCCGCCGGAGGCAGGGCAGCCTTTCGTTTCGGTCCCCTTCGGGCCGGCAGGCAATATTTGCAGCGCCCCAGGGCCGGCGCGGCGGCCCAAAAAACAAGCGGCCGCCCCCCGAAGGGAGCGGCCGCCTCACGTACGGGATGGACCGGACTACCGCTTGAGCTGGATGATCTCGGAGAGCATCGTGTCCACGGTGGTGATGGTCTTGCTGCTGGCTTCGAAGCTGCGCTGGGTCAGGATCATGCTGACCATTTCCGCAGCCATGTCCACGTTGGAGGACTCCAGCCTGTTGCCGATGATGGACCCGACTGTGCCGGCGTTGGCCCGGTTGGTGGTGCCGTCGCCGGAGTCCGGCGTGGCGGAGTAGAGGTTGCTGCCCATGGCCTTGAGCCCCTGGAGATTGACGAAGTCGGCCAGGGCGACGGCCCAGAGCTCGATCGTCTGGCCGTTGGAGAACGTGCCGCTCAGGATGCCGTCGGTGTCCACGGACACGGCGGTCAGCAGACCGGAGGTGTAGCCGTTTTGCGACTGGAACACCGTGGAAGAGGACGTGCCGTAGTTCGTGGTGCTCTTGGAGTTGGTCTTGAGCGTGGCGGTGTTGAAATGGGCCAGGGTCGTGGGATCGGTGCCAAGCGCCGTGTCAAGGGTGGCCGTGGGGTCGGTGAAGCCGTTGCTGTCCCGGATGCCGAAGTTGAGGCTGATCTCAATGGCGTTGGTCTGGTCGGTGAAGCTCGCGTTGGAAGCGCCCCGGAAATTGGCCGTGAACAGGGGGTAACCACTGCTTGATGTTTCCGCCGCCGACCAGTCGGCCGCGTTGAAGGCGCCGCCGGTGGCCCCCGACTTCAGGGTGTAGGCGCTCATGTTTTCCAGCGAACCGGAGGAACTGAAGGTCATCGTGCCGGTCATGAGCAGGCCGGCCGTCTCCGTGCCGGTGATGCCGTCCCGCAGGTCCTCGGCGGGGTCGCAGGTCACGCAGTATTCCCAGTACTCCTTGCCGCCCGTATTGGAGATCTTGTCGTAATAGACCGTCAGGGTGTGGGCGGTGCCGTTTTCGTCGTACACCTTCACCGTGGTCTGGTAACTGTAGGCCGTGGCGGCCATGGCCGGGTCGGCGGTGCCGTCCCAGGATTCGGTCATGGCGTAGTAATAGTTGGGGTCAGTCTGCGATCGCGAGAACGCCCCTTCGGAGTCGGAATCAAGCTGGGTGATCAGGGTGACGTTGGTGGTCGCCTTGGCCGGGGAGCTGAACTGGTCGAGACGGATGTCCTGAATATCGCCCATGATCGGCGTCGAGCTCAGCGCCTTGCCCGAGGCGTCCGCGGCGTCTATGGCGTCCTGGTCCACCTGCCAGCCCTGGACGGCCAGACCCTGCGGGTTCACCAGATAGCCGTCCTTATCGAAGTTGAAGTCGCCGGCCCGGGTGTAATAGGTGGTCATGTTGCCGCTGTTGAGCATCTTGCCGTTGGAGCCGATCTGGCTCTTCTGCTTGACCATGAAAAAGCCGTTGCCGCTGACGGCCATATCCGTGGAGCTGCTGGTGCTCTCCATGCCGCCCTGGGAATAGTCGGTGACCTGGGTGCCGACCTGCACGCCGTTGCCCACCTGTTTGATGCCCGCGGCCGTGCCCATATTCGAGCTCATGAGCGTCGCAAAATCCGTCCGGCTCCCCTTGAATCCAACCGTCCCGGTGTTGGCCAGATTATTGCCGATCGTACTCATCTTCGTCGAGTTCGCCAGCAGGCCGGAAACTCCCGACCACATGGACGTGCTTAATCCAACAGCCATGATGTCACTCCTTTTCGTTATTTTCCGGCGCCGCGTCAGGAGTCACTGTCGCTTGCGCTCGACGAATTAACCACGTTGGTGATGTCGGTGAAGGCCACATTGCGGCCGCCGCCGATATCAAGGTAATAGGTGCCGTCAACCTGCGTGATGCCGGTTACGGTGCCGGACATGGTGGAAGTCACCTCCATGAGCTCGCCGTCCGTACCGGTGGCGGTCACGGCCACCTGGTACTGTCCGTCATCCATGGTATTGCCGTCGTAATCCATGCCGTCCCAGGCGAAGTCCACCGAGCCGGCGGAGGTTTCGCCGAGGTCGATGGTGCGCACGACCGTTCCGGAAGAGTCGAGCACGTTGACCATGCAGGTCTCGGCGTCCTCGGGCAGGGTGAAGGTGACGCTGGTGGCCTTGCCCTTCTCGAGGCTGACGGCCGTGCCGGTGGCCTCGATGGTTTTGCCGATGAAGTTGACCGCGCCGAGCATCTGCTGCTCCTGGCCGATGGTGGCCAGGCTGTCGATGCCGGTATTGATTTCGGTCAACTGCTCAAGGCTGGAAAATTGCGCCAGTTCGGCGACAAATTCCTTGTCGTCCATGGGATCGAGGGGGTCCTGGTACTGCAACTGGGTCACAAGCAGTTGCAGGAAGGCGTCCATCCCCAGGGACGAAGTGGCGCTGTTGGCAGTGGTGCTCGTGTCGCTGGTCGAAGACGTGCCCAGGATGCTGCTGACGTAACTCATGGCTCACTCCCTTATTAGGCGAAAATATCCAGCCCGGATGCGCGGGCCGTCATGGTTTCAGTGCTTGCCTGCATGCTCTCCCCGGCGGTCTCGCCGGCCTGCCGGGCCAGCCGCACGGAAGAGCGGATACGCTCCAGGGCCTCGCGCTGTTCGCGGGCCTGATTATGCTGCTCGAAGCCGTTCCAAGGGGTCTGGGCATCCTGGGGGACGCTCGTCTGCACATCGAGCTTGGTCACCTTGAGGCCCTGGCTTTCGAGGCTTTGCCGGATCTTGGCCGCGTGTTCCTGGAGCATGGCCGCCGTTTCGGCGTTGTCCGCCGAGATGACGGCTCGGACTTCCTTGTCCTTGACCGTGAGCGTCACGCTCACGGCGCCCAACTCTTCGGGTGAAAGAATCAACGTCAACTGCTTGGCATCCTGGCCGATGTTCCGCAGAATGCCGGTTTCGACCTGACGGGCGACACGGGCCGACAAAGCCGCATCCTGCGTCCTTGCCGCCTGCGTTCCCAGCGCGTTTGTCTTCAGGGCGTCCATGGCCGCCACCGTGCCCGTGGACGAGGTCGAGGCCGTGGTCGCCGTGCGGCCCTCAAGGCGCACCTTGCTCCAGAACTCGCCCCATCCGCCTTCCTTGCCCATCTGGTCATGGGCGCTGCCGGCATTGCCGCCAGAGGACTGCTGGCCGCCGGCGGGGTTCCCGGTTTCCCGGCCCAGGGCCAGGGCGGCAGCTTTGTCCGCCTGGGACTGGGAGGCCGTGTTTTCCGTGGATTTGGGCGCGACGGTTTCGGCCTGGGACGGATTGGCGGAGAAGGCCTGCTCGGCCGCCACCGGACCGGCCTGGCTGTTCAGCGCGGTGAACCCGCCCGATTCGCCCTGGGCGCTTTGCCCGGCAGCGCTCTGTCCGGCAGTGCTCTGTCCGGACACGCCCTGCCCGGCTTCGGGCACATCGGCCAGCGCCGAGGGCTGGCCCTTCTCGTTGCGCATGGCGGCAATCTGGGCAGCCTTGACGGCCACATCGTCCTGATGCAGGCCGGCGTTCGTCTTGCCGGTTTCCCGCTGCCAGGCGTCGGCCAGCACCGAGGAGGCCGCCTCGCGAAATTCGGACAGCGCCTGATTGGCCTTGCCGGCCTGGGCGATCAATTCATTTTTCAGCAGATCCAGGGCCGTGGCGACGCCCTCGCCGGAAAGCCCCTGGGCGGCGTTGGCCTTGTCCAGGAGGGCGGCCAGACGGGCCTGCCCGTCTTCGGACAGATCCATGGCCCGGGCCAGGGTGGTCAATTCCGAGGAAGCGAGGCTCACCGTGTCGCTGGCAGACAGTTCGGCCGCCTTGGCCGAGACAGCCGACCAGACCGACCGGGTCTCGCCCCTGGCCAAAGCGTCCACCATCTCCTGGGACTCGGCGGCCGTGAAGCCCAACTTGCCAAAAAGGCCCAGCATCTGGACCGTGTCGTCGTTGGAAACTTCCTTTTTCCCCGACTCCTCGCCGCCCGCAGCCTTCTTGCGGACCTCGGCCATCATCTCGCCCCAGGTCATGCCCGACTCGCTGGACGCCCGCTGCTCAAGGGCGGTCAGTTCCTCATCGGTAAACCCCTGCTCCCTGAGGTCGTCGCGAAGCGCGGCAAGATCTTCCCGGGTGACGGGCAGCTGCATCAATTCCTGATCCGTCGGCTCCGAAGCGGCGCCGGCCGCCTCGGCAACAAGCTGCGCCGTCGTGGAGCCGGTATCGGAGGTCGAGACGCCCAATCCGCTGCCCGACGTCCCGGCATTGGCCTGGGCGCTGCCGAGCAGGCTGGCGAAAAGCGCCGACTGCTGGCGGGCGGTCGTCGAACCGGACGCCACTGAGCCGTCCGTGGCTGCCGTCTGGGAGCGAGCGCTGACAAGGGGAAGAATTTGCATACCGGGCCTCCTGCTCCTCCTCTTGTTCAAGACCCGTTCCAAATAAAAAAAGCCAGCTAAAACAGCTGGCTGCAAAACCATCCCAAATGAGGAAGGTAGTTTTTTCCGGTCGGATCAGGCGGCAGGGAAGATCTGGGCCACGCGCTCGAGCAGGGACAGGCAGCGTAACCGGGACGGCCGGTCGCCGTCGGCGTTTTGCAGCACCCGTTCAAGAAAGCCGGCCAGGGGCCGGGTATGGGGCGGGAAGGCGGCGGCAAAGGCGGCGTCCGGCACGACGCCCTGGCGCAGGTCGCGGCCAAGGCTCGCCCCAAGGCTGGCCAGGGCCCGGCCCATGGAAGCGGCCAGGGCCGGATGGGCCCCGGCCAGCCGGAGCGCGGCCGCCCGGGCCGGGGCGTCGTCCCACAAGCCGAAAAGTCCGCCGAAAACGGCCCGCCACAACAGTCCCACCGCCTCCCGGGCGTCGGGCCGGCCGGCCGGGCCGGCGGCGACAGGGACCAGATAGCGCAGCCCGTCGGCATCCATGGCCGTCCGGGCCAGCTCGTATCCCGGCACCCGGGCGGCGCCGAGGCGGTCGTCCTCGCCCCGGGCCAGACGGGCCGCCACATAGGCCGCCCGGGCCGGGTCGAGCCCCTGGCGGCAGGCCGCATCCGGCCGGGAACATTCCCAACAGCCCCGGCAGGACATGCGCGGCCGCAACACGAAATGGCCGGGCTGGTAGGGCCCGGTCTCGTGGGCGCTGACCGGGCCTATGGAGATGTTGAGCACCCGCCAGCCCGTCCAGGCGGCCAGATGCATGGGGCCGGTGTCGGGCGTGACGAGCAGGTCCATCTCCTGGCCGATAAGCGCCAGTTCCTTCAGCCCCAGCCGGCCGCACAAGTTGGTCACGGCCAGGCCGGCGTGTTTTGCCGCCTCGGCCCCGAGCGCCTTCTCGCCCGGTCCGCCGAGCAGCACCGGCACCAGCCCCCTTCTGGCCAACTCCCGGGCAAAACGGCCGGCAAAGGCCGCGTCAGGACGCTTTTCCGGCTGGCTGGCGCCAACGAAGATGCCGACCCGGCGACGACCCGGACCGCCGATGCGGGGCGCGGACCAGCGCGTGGCGGCCAGATGGGGCAGGGGGACGATATCCAGGGCGTTGAGCTCCGCCCAATGGTAGCGGTTGTGCCGGTTCTGCTGGACAAGGGAGGCCCGGTAGAGCTGCCAGTCGCCCAAAACGCGCACGATGCCGGCCGCGTCCGCCACCGGGCCCAGGCGTTTTTCGGCGGCAAGCGCCCCGGCCAGGGCCGCCGCCTCGGGACGGATGCTCAGGTTGACCACCAGGGCGTGTTCGCGCCTGCCCAGGCGCTGCCTCGCCTGGGCCAGGGGCACATAGGCCGCCGCAGGGCTTATGGGGGCCAGGGGGGCGGCGAAATCCGGCTCGGCCACCACCGTCACCGGACAGCCCGGATGGCTGCGGGAAAGCCACAGGAGCAGCGGATAGGTGAGGATCAGATCCCCCATCCGCTGGGTCTGGATGACAACGATGGAGGGTCCGTCAGCGGCCACCGCCGCCCTCCCCCTGCTCCCCCCGGCCCCATTCCCGGACGGCCCGGACCTTGGCGGCCGCATCGGCCGCCAGGGCGGCAAAGGCCGTCCGGGCGGCCGACGCAATGGCGGCGTCGTCGTATTTATTGTGGAGCTTGAACTGGTTGGCAAAGCCCGAACCATAGGCCGCGCCGCCCGGATTGCCGGCCGCGCCCGTGACCTTGGCATGGACCACGGCCAGATGGCCCTGGAACACCGGCGTGCGGCCCGAGGCCAGCAGGCGCAGGTCATGGTCCAGGTCGTCGTACTGGGAGGGGGAAAACCGGATGTCGAAGCCGCCGACGGCGGTCAGCACGTCGGTACGAAACAGATGGCAGCAGCCCGTGACCGAGGCGCACGGCCGGCAGACGGCGAACTGGCCCCAGTTCGGCCCGGCCAGCCAGGGCCGGGCCAGATCGAAGGCCCGGGCGTATTCCCCGTCCTGTCGGGGCGTCGGCAGCAGATGGGCGTCCCCGGACTGGACATGGTGCGGGGCGTCGATGCCGACCACCCGGCAGCCCCAGACGCCGGCGTCGGGGTAGGCCGCAACCGCCGCCCCCAGGCGGCCGATCCAGTCGGCCGGCGCCACGGCGTCGTCGTCGAGATAGGCGGCAAAATCGCGCTCCCGCACCCCGGGCAGGGCCGCCAGCCAGTTGCGGGCCGCCGGCGCGCCCACGTTGACCGGCAGGGAAACCATTTCCAGCCGGGCGCCCAGGCGATCCTTCCAGCCGGCCAGCACCGAGGCCGTCCCGTCCGGGCTGCCGTTGTCCAGGACAAACAGGCGCGGTCCGCCGGCAATCGGGGCCTGCCCCCAGTCGGTGGCCGCCAGGGCGGCCAGGGTGCGGTCAAGCAGGGCCGCATTCCTATAGGAATAGAGCAGCACGGCCAGGGAACCGGGCAGCGCCGCCACCCGGCCGGCCAGGCCCGAGGCCAGATCATGCAGGCGGGACAGGGCCAGGACGTCGAACGGCCGGGCCTGCCGGACTGCGGCATATTCGCGCAGGGCCGCCCCGCGTCCGCCCTGGCGGACCAGGACCTCGGCCAGCCGGGCCCTGGCGGCAGGCGTCGGCATGGCGGCCAGACTCTGGCGCAACAAATCTTCGGCCCGGGGCAGCCGCCCGGACAGCAGGGCCAGTTCGCCGGCAACCAGCCGGCCGATGGCGGCATACGGCCCGCCAAGGCCGGCCAGCACGTCCTCGGCCTCCCGGGCGTCGCCGGCAGTGGCGGCCATCGGGGCGAAAACGGCCAGCCGGTGGAGCACGCCGGCATCATCCGGCTGCTTGCGATGACGATCCAGCAGGTAGGCGAGCATTTTGGGGATGTCGCGCCGGGCGGCCAGCCGGTCGAAATACGGTTCCGGCGCGGCCGCCGGCGCACCGGCCACGGCCGCCGCCACCCGGGCCGCCTCAGGGGCCAAAAACGGCCGGGCAGCCTGCCGGGCGGCCAGCACCCGGGCGGCCTCGGGCCACAACGGGGCATCCTCCCAGACGGCCAGGGCCAGGGCGTCGGCCAGACCGGCCTGCCCTTCCCCGGCGGCCATGGCGGCATCCCGGGCCGGAACCAGTCCGGCCCCGGTCCCGCCGACAAGCAGCAACCGGGCCAGCCCCTCGGGCAATCCGGCAAACGGCGGCGCAACAGGCATGGCCCCCCCTATCTGGCGGCAAAGGTCTGGCGCATGACGGCAAAAAGTTCCGACATGCGCCGCGGGTAGGTGTGTTCGGCCAGCACCCGGCGATGCCCGGCCGCGGCCAGGGCCTTCCGGGCGGCCGGGTCGGCCAGATACCGCTCGACAAGCGGCCCGATCCCGGCCACGTCGGCATAGACCGCCACTTCCCGCCCCGGCTCGAAAAGCCGCTCCATCTGGCGGCGGGCGTCGGTCAAAAGAAACGCCCGGCAGGCCGGCACGTCGAACACCCGCTGGTTGACGGCCCCCTTCATCTGCAGGCTCGTGGCGTTGAAATTGACGTCGGAGAGCGGATAGAAATCCGGCAACTGGTCGTAGTAGGCCAGTTCGGACACATGCCGCCAGCCGGTCCCCTCGCCGGCAAAGGTCTCGCGCCAGCCCGCGTCGCCGACAATGACCGGGCCGTACGGCAGCACCCGGGACAGGCAGTCCGCCCGGTAGCGGCGGGTGGATTCCCAGATGACGGCCGTCTCGTAGGCCAGCCGGCGTTCGGTGGTTTCGAGCGCCTCGTAGCCGGCCAGCAGTTCCGGCCGGGCGTCGGCCATGAACTGGCGCACCGTGCGCCAGGGCGAGGCCCCGAAATCCGCCGCCAGCCCGCCAAAGGCGGCCAGCAGTTCCGGCGTCGGCCGGGAGGCGGCCAGCCGCAGGGCGGTTTTCCGGAACATGGAATTGCCGACAAAGGACACCCGGGCCCGCCAGGGGTGGCCGGGGGCAAGACGGGTGCGCGGGCAAAAGCGCGTCTCGTCGGCAGCCAGCGGCAGGTAATGGACATGGGGAAACCCGGCCGCGCGCAACGGCTCCACGCTGTCGGCGTCCCAGGTGAAAAACACGGTGTCGGCCGTGGCCGCCGGCCGGTACAGGGGCAAAAAGAGTTCCGGGCTGTCCACGAACCACGAGGCCAGGGGCAGGCGCAGGGCGTCCAGGAGCGAGAGCAGCACGCCCTCGCGGTCAACGCCCAGGTGGTTGACCGTCAGCACGAAATCCGGGCGAAAATCCGCCACCGCCCCGCGCACCATGGCCACAAAGGCGTCCCGGTCGAGTTCCTCGCCGGTTTCCAGGTAGCGGCACGGCGCGCCCAGGCGCTCGCAGGCCCGGGTGACCTCGCCCAGCAAAAAGAGTTTGCTGGTCAGGCACAGCACGCGCGGCAGGACGTGCTGAAAGAGTCGCCGGGCCGGCCCGGGCCGGTCGGCTCCCGGGGCGGGGCCGGCGGCCGGAGCGGCCAGCAGGGAGGCCACGGCGGCGTAATAGGCCGGGTCCAGCCGCCGGTGCACGGGGTGGAGCGAGACATGGCAGTCGGCCAGCCCCTGGCCGGCGGCAAATTCGCGGACCAGGGAAGCGGCCTGCCGCGGATCGTCGTTGTCGATCCAGACCAGCCCGGCATCGCCGGCCAGGGCCTGCCGGGCCCCGGTCGCTTCGGCGATGGCCGCCTGCCGGTCCACCACGGCAACCGGCACGCCGGCCCCGCGCAGCCTGGACACGGCAAAGCCCAGGCCGGCTCCCAGAAATACGGCCACGCCGCCGGCCTCCCGGGCCTGATCCGCCCGGCGCGCCTCGGCCGCCTCGGCGTCGCGGCCGGCCAGACTCCAGGTTTTGCCGGCCACGCCCAAAAGGACGTCGGCCAGCCGCCCCTGCCGCAGGACCGGGGTTGCCGTCAGTTCGGGAGCGCCCATTGCCGCCCCGGATCAGCCGCAGATCCCGGACAGGGCGGCTTCGTCTTTGAGCACCTGGAAAAAATCAAGCAGCTGGACAAGGCCCAACGTCCGTTCCACGGGCTGGCTCAACTGGTAGAGATAAAAGGCCTTGCCGGAACTGCGCATCCGGGTGTTGATGGAGACGAGCAGGCCGATGCCCGAGGAGTCCATAAACGGCACGCCGGAGAGGTCGACGACCACGGCGCGCACGTCGCCCTCGCCGAGTTCCGTGTCCAGACGACGCTTGAAGTCGCCCGTGATCTCCAGGGTGATCTCCCCGGCGTACTTGAGCATCAACACGTCGCTTTCACGCCGTATCGTCAGGTTTTCCACCGCGCCGCCCCTATATCCTTATGGATGAAGACCACATTTTCCTCGCCGCGCCGGAAAACCCGGCAGGCGCTTGACAACATGCGCATGATATACAGCCCCCGGCCGCCCTCGGAGTCGGGACCGGGGTTTTCAAACCGTACATCCGTGCCCAGGCCCTTGCCCCAATCCACGATCTCAAGCTCCACCCAGGCCCCCGGGCAAACGGCCAGCCGGACCTCCAGCGGCCCGGGCCTGCCGCCATAGGCATGGCGGCAGACGTTGGCGCAGGCTTCGGTCAGGATGATGTCGAGATCGTGCAGGGCATCGGCGTCGGCCAGATGTCCGGCGAGCACGTCCACCGTTTCCTTGGCCAGCCGGCGGCTGTCCCCGGGATGGGATATGGTCCGAAAGACCTTGCGGATCACCGCGCACTCCATGGCCTTGCTCCGGGCGGGCCCCGGCGGGCGTTGCCTCGCCTTGCCGCAATTACGGTTTGCGCCGAAATGCCATGCCCCGTCAAGGGGCCGGAATCGGGTCGAAATCCAGGCTGCCGAGCCGGATGGAGACGAATCGGGGCCTGAGGCCAACGCCCGTACGCACCCGAAGAGCATGCCTGGAGGATAGCCCTCACGGTTCCATGCGGATGACCATGGGCGTGCTCTCCCCGGTCCACAATTGGGCCGACCCCGAAAGCCTCAGACGGATGAACACCGTTTTCGCCTCCGGGGCAAAACCTTCTTCCAACTGTGGCTCGAAAAGCCCTGTGGCCGTATCCTTGCCCGACCCCCGGTAGAGCAAAAACGGCCTAAACGTTGTCCCGTCAGTAGACCACGCGGCTTCGACGAAGTCATCCGGCCCAGGCCGGGGCACCTTGGGATAGAGGGTCACGCCCGCCCGCTTTGCCATAAAGGGAACGGTGACCTCCAAAATTGTTTCGCCCCAACCGCCCCCGGGGCAGACGCTGGCAAAGAGCGCCCCAAAACCCTGCTCGGATTGCAAGTTGACAGACCGGACGGACTGTACTGTGCCATTCCCGTGCAACACCGCCGGGCCTGACAAAAAAAACATCTCGCCTTGTTTCGGAGCATACACCGTGTAATGCGGAAATACGCTTTTCACGTGATACGCTGCCTGCACCGCCCGTGCGATCTGCGAATCTAAAAAACTCGTGCTGAAAATGATGGAAGAAAACTTTCTGGAGGCAATATCCCGGGCCAACAGGGAGTCGGCAAACTTCCACAAGCCAACCACTTCGAAATATTGGGTTTCCGTCGCATCGAAGAAAAAAAGATTGTTGGCGTCAGACGCGAGCAACGGTGCGGCCCCTTCCGCGTTGACCAGCGTCGCAGCCTGTCCCGAGGCCTGCTGTACGAGCGCCCGTTCCGCGTAGTCCTGCCGGGAGGTTGCAAATGGCCGACCGGTTTCGGCTGCGCGCCCCGGCAGAAGCGCGAGGAGCCCAAGCAAAGCCAGGGCCGCGCCGGCCGGCCCCTTCCGCAAGAGGTCTTGCAGGAAAATGCCTACTCGCAGGGTCAGGATGATGATGAAGCCGATAAAGTAGTTGTTGCTTGCTCCCCAGGTGCTGACGAGCTTCACCAAAAACGGCGCGTGAACGATGGCAAGCCAATTCAGGAGATGCAATCGCCTCCGGCACATGTCGTCGGCGACGGCCAGACAGAAGAGCCCGAAGAGGCCCCAGTAGTTTTTTAAAAAATCCACGATTCGCGGCCAGGCATTGCCCAGGTTCGTCACCGACGCGTCGGCGGCCAGCTTGGCCGGGTACCACAGCGTATGCAAAAAAAACGTGCCGTCAGTCAGCCAAAACAACACCGCCGCCCCGGCAATGCCTGCCCCTCCTGCCAGCACGGCATACCGCAGACACAACCCCAAGGCAGACCGACGAATCAGGCAGGCCGTAAGCAGCCCCCCGAGAACAGCGAAGGATTGCTGCTTGGTAAATATCGCTGCCACCATCAAGAACGCGGAGGCAAATGGCCACGTTCGAACAAACGGAACGTTATACTCTTTTATAAAGACGAATATCGCCGCAAAGGCAAAACACCAAGCCAGCAAATCCGGGCGGATCTGCAACTGGTAACGGCTGAGATACGGGCTGACGAGCATGGCCGCCGGGACAAGCAGCATTGGCCATCCGTTCCCGGCTTCCCGGCGGATGATCAGCATCATGACGACAACGAGGCACAGATATGCGCCATACGCAAGAATATGGCCAGCATCAATGACATTTCCAGCAAAGACGCCCGTAGCCAATATCGCCGCGAGCGAATGATATAACGGCGTATACAGAGTAACCAGAAATGGATAGCCCTGCATATCAGGATAAATCGTCCGTCCGTTTGACAAAAGCCAAATCTTGACGGCTTCACGTCCATCAATGACATGATCGGCATATCCATTCAGAAATGCATCCCACGCCGCCTGACATTCGTTACGCAAGTACGGCATAAAAAACAAGACAACGGAGACAATCACAACGGAGCGCAGCCCTGTGGCCAACCCAACACGTCCAGGATGCCCGCCCCTGGCGCTGACAAGAAGAAGCAGCAGACACAGGGCGGCACAGGCCGTACGGAAGTACTGCTCCCACAGAGGCGCCCACCACCAAGCGGCAACTGCGACAAGACAGCCCGCCCAAAACGCAAAATCCCGGCGTGAAAACAATACGTTCATGGCAAAATGGTATCCAATGACGTCCCATGCATCCCTCCGCCGCCGAGAGGGACAATTGAACGATTCCGGGCAAAGAGTGACTGTTAATTCGCAATTGCCGGCAGGCCCGGGCCGATGGCAGCCGCCTCCCGGGCGTCGGCAGCCGCCGAGGCGGGGCTGAACCGTTGCAGCGGCAGGCGCAGCCTACAATTCCATATACGTGGCCTTGCTGGCTTCCTTCTCGGAAACCGACACGCTGACCAGCCGCACCGGCGCATCGGCAAGCGCGGCCTCAAGCCGCCGGTACAGGAACCGGGCCAGATTTTCCGAGGACGGATTTTCCAGGACAAACGCCGGCGCCTCGTTGAGGTGGCGATGGTCCAGTTCGCCCAGGATCTCCCGCAACCGGCCGCGCAGCACCTTGAAGTCCACCAGGTACTCGACCTTGGGGTCCAGGCGCTCGCCCTCGACCACGGCCTCGACGCCGAAGTTGTGGCCGTGCAGGTTCTCGCACGGCCCCTCGTAGCCCCGCAGGCAGTGCGAGGCGCTAAAGGATTCCGTCACCGTCAGCCGCCAGACGCCGCGTTTCTCGTTCGCCATAAGTTCTGATGCCTCCGGCGGCCGGGGGGATCATCCCCCCGGACCCCCGAACTGGGGAAAAAGGTTCATACTCCAAGATCCCGGGATCGTTCCCCGTGTCGAAGCGTGCCTGGGTACACCGGCCCGGCCGCCCGGAAAAGAGACAATGCCATCCAAGCCCTCCAGGGGTCCGGGGGGATGATTCCCCGACGGGTGCAGGGCAGCGCCCTGCTCTCCCTCTCCATCCCCCCCGGTCCCCTCTACCGCCCCGCCCCCTGCTCGAAGGCGTCGAGTTCGCGGCGCAGTTCGGGGCAGCGGCGCACGCCGTAGTCGTGGCCCAGACGCAGGCGGCACACGGCCCTGGGCAGGTGCAGCACCAGATGGACGGTGCAGGGGCCTTTGTAGCGTTTGAGGATGTCGGCCAGCGGCCCCAGGGGCACAGGGGCGTCCTCGGGGCACGACACCATGACTTCCACGGGTTCCTCGCTGCCGCCGATGATCTTGGCCAGCGGATCGACGCGCACGGCCTGCAGCTTGATGAGTTTTTTACCCTCGCCCTCGGCCTGCTCCATGGCCCCGACCTTGGCGGTGAGGAAAAGGGGAATATCGGCTTCGAGGTGTTCGCGGCACAGCGCGTAGCAGTCGGAAAAAACAACGGCCTCGGCCTCGCCGCCGAGGTGGTCCTCGAGCTTGCAAAAGGCCATCTTCTGGCCTTTCTTGGTGATGATTTCCTTGGTGGACACGCAGATGCAGGCCACCTTGACCTCGACGCCGGGCTCCATGCCGCCGCACTGGGCAAGCGTCGTCAGGCGCATGGCCCGCAGGTCGCGCTCATAGGCCAGAAGCGGATGGCTGGTGAGGTAGAAGCCCAGGGCTTCCTTCTCAAAGGCCATCATCTCCTCATGGAGCCACTCGGGCAACGACGCCTCGACGCAGGACAACCCCAGCCCCGTGGTCGGCTGGGGCTTCCCGGGCATCAGCGCCATGAGCGACAGCCGGCCGTCGTTTTTGTCGGCCGCACGCTTCTGGCCGGTGGCGGCCGCCTGATCGAGGCCGGCCACAAGCCCGGCCCGGGAGCAGCCGAAGCTGTCGCAGGCGCCGCATTTGATCAAATATTCGATGACCCGCTTGGTGATCTTGCGCATGTTCACGCGGCTGGTGAAATCCAGCAGCGAGGTGAAAGGCCCGCCCGCCTCGCGCTCGGACACGATTTCGGCCACGGCGTCGCGGCCGACGTTTTTGACGGCGGCCAGCCCGTAGAGGATCTTGTTGTCGCGCACGGAAAAGTGGGGATGGCCGGCGTTGACGTCGGGCGGGCACAGCTCGATGTCGTTGTCGCGGCAGGCGGCAATGTATTGCAGGAGCTTGTCCTGGTTTTCCATGTCCGACGTCATGAGCGCCGCCATGAAGGCCACCGGGAAATGGGCCTTGAGATAGGCCGTGTGGTAGGAGATCAGGGCGTAGGCGGCGCTGTGGGACTTGTTGAAGCCGTACTCCGCGAACTTTTCCATCAAGTCGAAAATCTCGTTGGCCTTTTTGGCCTCGATGCCGTTGCCGGCGCAGCCCTCGACAAAAAACGCCCGTTGCTTGCCCATCTCCTCGGCGTTTTTCTTGCCCATGGCCCGGCGCAGCAGGTCGCCCGCGCCAAGGGAGAAGCTGGCCAGCACCTGGGCGATCTTCATGACCTGTTCCTGGTAGACGATGACGCCGTAGGTGGGCTTTAACGTCTCCTCCAGGAGCGGATGCGGGTACTCGACCGGGTCCTCGCCGTGTTTGCGGCGGATAAACAGTTCGACCATGCCCGATCCCAGCGGTCCCGGGCGATAGAGCGCCAGCATGGCGATGATGTCTTCAAAGCAGTTGGGTTTGAGCATCCGCAGGTATTTGCGCATGCCCTGGCTTTCCACCTGGAAGATGCCGTCGGTGTCGCCCTTGGCGAAAAGCTCGTAGGTGGCCTCGTCGGTAAACGGCAGCGTGTCGAGATCGGGCGGCGTCCCGCCCATCTCCTTGATGATTTTGAGCGCATCGTCGATGACCGTCATGGTCTTGAGGCCCAGGAAGTCGAACTTGACCAGTCCGGCTTTCTCCACGCGCTTCATGTCCCACTGGGTCACGGTTTCGTTGTTCTTGCCCTTGTACAGCGGCACGTAGTCGGTCATGGCCGTGTCGGACACGACCACGCCGGCGGCGTGGGTGGAGGCGTGGCGGGCCAGGCCTTCCAGGCGGCGGGAAATGTCGATGAGCCGGGCCACGCGCGGATCAGTGGCCATCATGACCTTGAGTTCCGGCTCCTGCCCCAGCGCCTTGTCGATGGTCATCTTGAGGTCTTCGGGGATGAGCTTGGCGATGCGGTCGGTCTCGCCAAAGGTCATGCCCAGCGCCCGGCCCACGTCGCGCACCACGCCCTTGGCCTTCATGGTGCCGAAGGTGGTGATCTGGGCCACGGACTCCTCGCCGTAGCGCTCGGTGACGTAGCGGATGACCTCATGGCGGCGGCGTTCGCAAAAATCCACGTCGATATCGGGCATGCTCACCCGTTCGATGTTGAGGAAGCGCTCGAAGAGGAGATCGTAGGGCAGCGGATCGAGGTTGGTGATGCGAAGCGCGTAGGCCACGATGGAGCCGGCGGCCGATCCGCGCCCGGGGCCGACCGGGATGCCGTGGTCCTTGGCCCAGTTGATGAAGTCCTGGACGATGAGGAAATAGCCCGGAAAGCCCATCTGCCTGATGACGTCGAGTTCGAGTTCCAGGCGGTCCCAGTATTTTTGGGCGTCCACGCCCGGCATCTTGGCCAGCCGCTCGGTCAGCCCCTGGCGGGCCATGTCGGCCATGACGTCGTCCAGGGATTTGCCGGGCGGCGTCTTGTAGACGGGAAAATGGTAGTCGCCGAACTTCAGTTGCAGGTCGATGCGTTCGGCGATCTCGCAGGTATTGCTGACGGCCTGGGGCACGTCGGCAAAGGCGGCGGCCATCTCCTCGGGCGAACGGTAGTAGAGGTCCTTTGTGGTGAACCGCATCCGCTTGACGTCGTCCACGCAGGCGGCCGTCTGGATGCACAGCAGGATGTCGTGGGCCTCGGCGTCGTCGGCCCGCAGGTAGTGGCAGTCGTTGGTGGCCGCCAGCGGCAGCTTGAGGTCGTCTGAAAGCTCGATAAGGAAATTGTTGACCGTCGTCTGCTCGGGGATGCCGTTGGCCTGGAGTTCCAGATAGAACCTGTCCGGAAACAGGGCCGCATATTCTTTGGCCATGGCCACGGCCGGGTCCCTGCCCTCCTTGAGCAGCTTCTGGTTGATCTCGCCCTTGAGGCAGGCCGACAGGGCGATAAGCCCCTCGCCGTATTTGCCGAGCAGTTCCTTGTCCACGCGCGGCTTGTAGTGGAACCCCTCGGTGTGGCCGCAGGTCACGAGCTTGAGCAGGTTGTGATAGCCGGTCAGGTTCTGGGCCAGGAGCACCAGATGGTAGCGCGGCGAACGGGGGTCCTTGTCGCGCCGGCTGCCCGAAGTCACATAGACCTCGCAGCCGATGATGGGCTTTATGCCGGCTTTTTTGGCCGCGTCGTAAAAGGTCAGCGCGCCGTGGAGGTTGCCGTGGTCGGTGATGGCCGCCGCCGGACAGCCGAACGTCCCGGCGGTCTTGACCAGATCGCCGATGCGGATGGCCCCGTCCAGGAGGCTGTATTCGGTGTGGCAATGCAGATGGACGAAATCGGACATGGCTGCTTCGTGGTTAAAAAATGCGCGTGCGCCAAGCGCGCCGCCTCGGGCGTCATAACGCATTTGCCCCGGGCTGGAAACCAGAGCGAGATGACGGGGAAAACGGGAAGGAGAAGCTCTGCCTCCGGCGGCCGGGGGGAATGATTCCCCCCGGACCCCCTCGACGGGTTGCCGCTGCCGGCCGCTTGTCCCTGTGACGCGCGGTGTCCCGTTGTTTCGGGAGGGGGGCCGGGGGAACCCGCTTTTGAAAAGCGGGTTCCCCCGGGTCTTGTCACTTCCAATGCAGCAGTTCGATCATGTTGCCTTCGGGATCGCGCATGTAGCGGAAAAGAAGCCTGCCCACGCCGGGCACGTCGCGACTGCCGGCCTCGCCCACAGCCGAACCGCCGGCCGCCAGGACCGCCCCGGCCATGGCCTCCACGTCGTCGACCAGAAAGGCGATGTGGACGAAACCGGGCGTGTTGGCCTTGATGTCCGGATGATCGGGGTTTGCGTCGTAGGAAAAGATTTCCAGCGTCGGGCCGGTGTCGCCGTGGCCGGGCAGGCGCAGGTGCATGCCGGTGATGTGGGCGTTTTCAATGCCCGTGGCGGCGTCGAGCCAGTCGCCGGCCAGATCGCGTTCCGGCGGCACGGGCGTACAGTCGAAAAGCCGGATGTAAAAAGAGGCCAGCGCCCGCCAGTCGCGGGCGATCAGGTTGGTGTGGACGTAGCGGACGGCCATGGCGATGCTCCTTGTCGGTCGGCCAAAACGATGCGCGGCGCAAGCCCGGGCGGCAGCGGCGTGCCGGGCGCGGCAGCCCCGCACCAGTCAAGCGCCCGCCGGGCGGCGGCCGCCAGGGCGGCGACGTCGATCCCCTGGCAGCGCGGCGCGAACCGGTTCACATAGCCAATACCGCGCGACAGGAGCTTGCGGCAACCCCGGATGTTGCCGTTTTCCCAATGATACAGGCCGGCGGCGATCTGGATCACGCCCTTGTAGAGGTCGCGCACGGGCAAGGCCTCGGCCAGCCAGACGGCTTCCAGGGTTTCGTGGCACTCGAAATACGCGCCGGCATTGAACTGGGCGACGGCCCGGAGCAGCCCTTCGGGGGCCGGCGCGGCGCAGGCCGGAGCGGGGTCGCCGGGGGTGAAGGCTTGCTGCTTCATGACGACGACATCGGGAAAGGCAGAGTTCTCCGATGCAGTGTGCATGAAACAGGGCAGAGGGGAGGGACGGTGCGAATCATTTTTTTCCGCAAACACAGCGGTGTCTTTATCGTTGAGAACTCCAGCAACAAGACATGACAAATACATAGCACGACCTCAAAGCTGACAAAAAAAATGACAATCTAATACTTTGCGATGCATCCAGAACAGATAAGTCGTATACCAAGACTTTCTCTGCACAGGTTGGCTACGCACTTATTACACGCATTGTCACTTTTCAATCCACGCAATACAATGAGCGTCTATACAAATCCAAACATCGCTACAGATTTTTGCACGAGAGGTACCGCCCATTCACAGATTTCCCCTATTTCTTTTATACTACTCCAAATAGAGTCTTTATCATTCTTATCAACACCACTCTTTACCTCCTTCAAGCGATCTGACACCAGGGCTATTTGCGTTTCATCAAAGCCATTTCTAGACATTTTTTGTAATATATCTTTAGAAACCAATTCAAAATCAGCCCCCTTACTTAAAATATCACCACTCTTCACACTCGTCTCATCACTCTGAATTACAGTACCGATATTCACGGCCCCACCGCTTACAGAAATATTAAGATGCTTCGCCATGCCCCCCTCCCCTCGACACAATGTTTCGAGTTCCCTGGATTATATTCGACAGAATGGGTTTTCCACCGCTTATATTTATATTAAGAACTTGATTTTTTTGCTCTTTCAAACGAGTTGTATCAATCCCACGCTCGTCCAACTGTCGAACAAGCTCATCTATTGACGCATCAAATATAGCAGCCATGTATTTTACCAGATCAATAGAGTCAAACGACGAATAATAAGTATTTCTTAGCGATTCAACAATAGAATATTTCTTTTTTAAAATTGGAATAAGTAAGAATGGAAGCGTAAGCGGAGCCTTCGCAACAAAAGAAAAGATACTATCCCTTGCAACAAATCCCTGGACAATAATCCACCATTGAATGTTTTGCATGGTGCCAACTAAATCACTATATAAAACAAATTCTACGAGAGACTTCCGAACCGTCTCGACTGAGGGAGATATAACGAACCTCTTATCTTGCGATTTCAACAAACAGCTATCCCTATCCGAAATAATAATCTCAGCACTAGAACGAATTAACTCCTTCTCAAGAAGCGTCTTCAAAATAGATATTTCTAGATCTTCAAGAATTTTCTCTTCATAAGAAAATACGTGCTGAAATTTCACTTTTTCCGAAACGAACTTATCCAAGAAAAAGAATCGTTGAAAAACATCCCTATTTGCATACTTATCATCCCTTTCTCGAACATACAACAATAGCGACAAGAAGAAACAAGAAACAATATAAATTGTAGATTTAACAAGCATATCAATCATCATCAAATTATACAAAAGCACTCCAATCCCAACATAGACTGCCAAATAGAAAAAAAATGTTCTTAGTTTTATCCTGTCTTTCATACCTTTCTCCAGAACTTCGCCCCAGACAAAACATAATATTTTAATTTAAAAATAAATACCGCTCATCAAGACCCCATGTCAACACAAAACCGCTACATAATTTTTTTGGCTGCGAACTCTATCTTTAAGCCAGAAGAGCCCTTGCCTCAGAGGCACCACAGATATCTGCGCAGAACAAACATCGCCCCCCGGAACCATTCCGAATGTGGGTGGGGCAGACGTTCTACGAAGCGCTGGCTGACCCAGGCAAACAATTGCCTGGGCCCGGTGTGCAAGGTCGACGGGATGCCCATGGACATCAGGACAACATCTTGACTTTCTACCGGCATCGCATCACGCGCGGCGCTTTTGAAGGCCCCAGCAGCAGCATGGCAATCAAAAGGGGAGCTTGTGGCTACCGGCCCCATGGACACTTCAAGGCCGCCAATCATTCCCCGCCGGCAGGTCCGGGGCAGCGCCCCGGCGCCCCCCCGGCCGGCCCCCTGCCTTGCCCCTGGTCGCGAAACCCTGTACCCAACCGCCATGCTCGGCTTTTTCCTCAAAGGCCTGACCATCGGGGCCGTCATTGCCATGCCCTTTGGCCCGGTGGGCATGCTGTGCCTGCAACGGGCCGTGGTCATGGGCCTGCGGGTGGGGCTTTCCTCGGGCCTGGGCGCGGCGGCGGCCGACGCCTTCTACGGGGCCGTGGCCGCCTTCGGCCTGACCTTCGTGTCCGACTTCCTGGCCGAGCATGCCGCCATACTCCAGATCGGCGGCGGCTTGTTCCTCATGGCCATGGGCCTGCGTCTGGCCATGGGCAAACCGCCCCACAAAACCGTCGAGGTCCCCAAACGCCGCTACGCCGGCGCGTTCGCCTCCATCTTCCTGCTCACCCTGGCCAATCCCATGACCGTGGTGGCCTTCCTGGCCATCTTCGCCGGGTTCGGCCTGGGGCATGCCCAATCCCGGGCCGGCGAGGCCGCAGCCGTGGTGTCGGGCGTCTTTTGCGGGTCCATGGTCTGGTGGACGGCCATCGCCTTCGGCGGCAGGCTCCTGCGCTACAGGCTGCTCGCCCATATGCGGACCATCCAGCGGATCTGCGGTCTGCTGGTTATGGCCTTCGGCCTGTGGGCCGTCTTTTTCGAGCGCTGAAAAAAGGCGTCAGGAGGGATCGGCCGGCGGCGGGCAGACGGCGGTCTTGTCCGTGCGGCACAGTTCCTTGCGAAACGCGGCCACCCGTTCGGAAATGACCGACAGCCCCGTGAAGGGAAAGCGCGCCATGGCCGCCGCGTACGGGGCCGGATCGCCCAGAAGCCGGGCCAGCTTTTCCCGGATGCCGGTCGGCGACAACTCGTCCCAGGGCAAAAATTCGATCAATCCCCGCCGGCTCATGGCCTCGGCCCGGATGCGCTGCTCCAGGCGCGGCACCTCGCGCGGCACCACCAGCGACGGCTTGCCCTGGGACAGAATCTCGCAGGTGGTGTTGTAGCCGCCCATGGTGACCACCACGTCGGCCAGGCCGAGCAGGGTCTCCATGCGACGGTAGAAATGGTAGAACCGGGTCCGCAGCCGCCCTGCCCGCCGGGCCACGGATTCGCGTTCGGGACGCGGCATGAACGGACCGGACACGAAGATCACCCGGTGTTCGGGCGCGCCCCCCTCCTCCAGCATCCGCAGATAGGCGTCCATGAGCGGGTAGCCGTCGCCGCCGCCGCCGGTGGTCACCACCACCAGCTTTTCCCCGGACGAAAGCCGCTCCTCGCGCCGGGTCCGGGCCATGGCCTGGGCCGTGGGCACGTGGCGCGGGATATAGCCGGTAAAAATCATCTTGCGGCTGATGCCGTCCGGGATGGCGTACTCGGCCACCGGATCGTAGAGGTCCTGGTTGCCGTAGACCCAGATCTCCGAATAATACTGGTCGAGGACCTCGTAGACGCCCTTCTCGCGCCATTCCCGGCTGGTGGAGGCGGCGTCGTCCATGATGTCGCGAAGCCCCAGGATGGTGCGGGTGCGGGGCAGGCGGCGCTTGAGCCATTTGAGCGTGGGAATGACTTCGCGGCGAAGGCCCATGGGCGCCTTGTCCACGATGAAAAGATGCGGCTGGAAGGCCTTGGCCGTGGCCACGATGATGTTGCGCCGGATGTTCAAGGCGTGGCGGGCGTTGATCTTGATGGACAGGGGCAGGTATTCTTCGTTGGTCTTCTTGATCATGCCGGGGATGCGCACGAAATCCACCCCTTCCGGGGTTTCGAAGCGTCCGGCCAGGGACGAGCCGGTCAGGATCAGGATGTTCACCCCATGCTGGCGCAGATGGTCGGCAATGGCCATGGTGCGTCGCAGATGTCCCAGACCGTAGGTGTCATGGGAATACATCAGGATGTTGTACGTCGCGGGCTGGGCCATGGCGCTCAGGGCACTTCGATGCCGAGCTTGCGGTATTCGTTGAGCTTGTTTCGCAGGGTGCGCACGGAGATGCCGAGCAGCTGGGCGGCCTGGGTGCGGTTGCCCTCGGTGTGGTCGAGGCTTTTGATGATCATGTGGCGTTCCATGATGTCGAGCGGCACCACCTCGCCCGGTTCGCCGGCCACGGCGGAGGCGTCGTAGGCCTGGGCCGAGGGCGCGGAAAAGGCGTCCTCGCCGCTCCCTTCTCCCCCGAAGCCCTCCTCCTCGCCGCCTTCCGGCAGGTCCTCGGAGGCGTCGGGCTCTTCGCCGGTCCAGGCGTCGGCGTCGAGCAGGAAATGGGCCTTGCGGATGGGGCCGTTTCCGGCCAGCAGCACGGCGCGCTCCATGAGGTTTTGCAGCTCGCGCACGTTGCCCGGCCAGTCGTAGGCCAGAAGCCACTGCCTGGCGTCCTCGGCAAAGGCCAGGGGCGGCAGGGTGTAGGCCTTGCGGAACTTCTCCACGAAAAACAGGGCCAGCCGGGCGATGTCGTCGCCACGGTCCCGCAACGGCGGCAGCTTGAGCGGGATGACGTTCAAGCGGTAATACAGGTCCTGGCGGAACTTGCCCTCGGCCACGGCGTCTTCGATCTTGCGGTTGGTGGTGGCCAGGACGCGCACGTCCACGTGGACGGTTTCGGTGCCGCCGACGCGGTCGAATTCGCTTTCCTGGAGCACGCGCAGGAGCTTGGCCTGAAGCCCCAGGTCCATCTCGGAAATCTCGTCGAGCAGGATGGTGCCGCCGGAGGCCATCTCGAACTTGCCGAGCTTGCGGGCGATGGCCCCGGTAAACGAGCCCTTTTCATGGCCGAACAGTTCCGATTCCAGGAGGTGTTCGGGCAGGGCGGCGCAGTTGATGGCAACGAAGGGACCGTCGGCCCGGTCGGAAAAATTGTGGAGGTAGCGGGCGAACATTTCCTTGCCCGTGCCGGATTCGCCGGAAATGAGCACCGTGGCCTTGGACCGGGCCACCTGCCGGGCCAGGGCCAGGACGCGGCGGATGACGGGATGTTCGCCGACAATGGCAAAGCTCCTGCCCGGAGTGTCGGAAGAGGCGGCGGCCGGCGGCCGGACGGCGCTTGGGGCCGCTTCGGCGGCCTTGGCCGGTTCGCCCGGCATCATGGCCTGGATCTTGTCCCAGGTCAGGGGTTCGAGCCAATAGTCCTTGGCCCCCAGTTCCAGGCAACGGGCCGCCTCGCTGGCCGTGCCCCGGTCGGTGAACACGATGACCGGCGGGAAATCGCCGCTTTTGCGGGCCTCAAGGAGCAGGCTCTCGGCGCTGTAGCCGCCAAGGCGGGCCTGGGAAAACACGATGCAGGGCGGGGACTTGCGGATGGCGGCCAGGGCCGAGGCCAGGGAATCGGCTATGCCGGCGGCTATCCCGGCCTCCTTGAAAAAGGGGAAGAATTGGGTCACCGCCTGGGCAGGGGCGACAAAAAGCAATGTCTTTTCCGCCATCGGCGACGTCTTAGCCCGAAGGCAAACGCTTTTCAATCCGTTCGGGGGCAATTCCCCCCAAACGTCGCATTTTCCCTGAAAATGTCTGCGGGGAGCGTGTCGCCGCCAGCCGGGCGGCTCCCCGGAAAACCGCCTGCGGCCAAGATCAGGCCAGCCCGCACTGGCGCAAAAGACCGGTGAGCACCTTGTCGCTGTCGAAATATTCCTCGGCAATGGCCCGTGCCGCGTTTCCGGCCCGGGCCGGATCGGCCTCCACCCGGGCCAGCGCCGAGCAAGCCGCCTCGGGGCCTTCAAAGGGGAAAAGCCCCTGCCCCACCGGCAGGTAGGCCCCAAAACCCGTATCCTCCACCACCGCCGGCCGGCCGGCGGCCAGGAACGTGGCCGTGCGGTCGGAGAACCAGCCGCTTTTGAGCACCACGTTCTGGTCCTTGGCAATGGTGAATTCGCCCCGGGAGTCCCGGATGTAGTCGCGGTAGGCCTCGGGATCGCGCGACAGCACGAGCCCGTCGCGCACGTCCCAGCCGGCGGCCCGGTACCGGTCGGCGTGTTCCTTCATGCCGCTCATGGCCATGCCGAGCGGCACGCCGGGCAGTTTGCCCGGCAGATCGAGGACGGCCTCGTACTTGACGTTCTTGCGCCAGGAGAGCTTCCTGCCGGCCACCTCCACGTCGCGGTCCCTGGCCTCCCAGGTGCCGATGGTGGTGTAGCCCGTGCCGACGCCCCGGCCGCGGGGCCACAGGTCCAGGAGCACGGGCGGCAAAAGCGGTTTCCAGTCGATGTCGGACAGCGGCACGCCGGTGGTCCCGGCCGGCAGGTTCACGCCGTAGGTGAAACAGACGTCGTGGGCCTTGTAATAGTCGTGGGACCAGGCGTCGGTCGCCACCTTGACCTGGGTGAAGACGGGATCGGTGTCGATGACGGCCCGCACCGGGATTTGCCGGTATTCGTCGTGAAGGGGGACGACGCCGGAGATGTTGAGAAAGAAATCGGCCCGGGCCAGATGGCGGTCGAGCTCGGCCCGCCCCATGCCGAAAACCCGGTCCTCGATCCGGCTGACGTAGGCCCAGCGCCCGCCAAGGCCGTGGGCCCGAAACAGCCTGTCCACGATCTCCCGGCCGCGCGTGGAATCGCCGGTGTTGTAGCCAAGCATCGGGTCAAACGGGTAGGCCCAGTCGGACGTGTCTTCCAGGAAAACGACTTCGTGGCCCAGGCGCGCCAGTCCGGCCGCGAAATGCAGCATCATCCACAACTGGCCGCCAAGCGGGAAGCCCACGGCAAAGCCGGCGACCACGATACGCAACGGATGCTTCATGCTGTTTACGACCCTTTGTGGCCCCTGGCCGCGAACCAAAGTGCGGCCCCTTTGTCGATGGTGACCACAGGCACGGCGTTTTCCTTCAGAAAATCGGCAAGCTGGCCGAGCTTGGCGGCGTCCCAGGGCTCCCAGCCGAGATCCGAGCCAATGCCGTGCAGACAGAAAATGACCCAGCCGTCTTCCCGGATGGCGTGTTCCCTGACCAGGGCGATGATGGCCTCGGCCGTGTCGTTGGTGTGGACCACGAAGCGTTTGAGCCAGAACCGGTCCGTGCTCCCCCGGCGGTTGAAGTTGTCGCCGCCGTTGGCCACCTGGGCGTAAAACCGCTTGGAGAGTTCGCTCATCTCCGGGGTCCAGTAATTGTGCGGGGTGATGTAGGTCGACACCTTGAACCCCATCCCGACCAGCATCTTTTGGGAATCTTCCAGTTCGCGCTCGTAGGAGATGGCCCGGATCTGCTGTTTTTCGGCGCTTTCCGGATCAAAGGGGTGGATGAGCAGTTCGCCGATCAGTTCGTCGAAATAATAGCTGCCCGGTTCCCGCCGGACCTCCTGGCCGTTGGATTCCTCCCGGAGCAGGCGGCCGTTTTCCGTGAGCCCGGCCAGTTCCTCGTACTTGTACTTGGCCTCGAACAGCGCCCGCTGGCCGGTCACGGGCTTGAGCAGAAGGCACTTTTCCTCGGCGTAGAACTTGGGAATGTCGATGGGCCGCTTGTGGGTCAGGCTGTGGGAGGCCACTTCCCAGCCGGCGTCCTCAAGCTCGCGGATCTGCTTTTCGTTCAGGAAATCCGTATCGCCGGACTCCACGCGATTGGCGATGACGCCGACCGTGGCCGGCAGCCCGAGGCGGGCAAGCACCGGGAAGGCATAGTCGTAGACGCTTGACAGGCCGTCGTCGAAAACCAGGGTGACCATGCCGGCGCGGCAGGTTTCGCGGAAGGGCGACGCCAGCAGGAGAAGCAGGAAGGCAACAAACCAAAAGCGACGGTGGATTCTCATGGCGCGTCCGGCTGGCAATTTCACCAGAATTTGTTGGGTCGGCTGCAACTATACAGTAAAAATACCAAAAGTCAATGCCAGCCAAAAGACTGCCACGGCAAGAAACAGGGCCGCCCGGGGCGGCCCGTGGGCGGAAGGGGACAACAACACAACCGTCAGGAGGGGTACGGCAGGACGCGACACGTTCCGGTCGCCGCATCAACGTCTTCCGTTTTATGGAATAAGCATTCCTGTTCCGGGGACAACCCCGGGGGACGACTTTGACCGGCGGACAAAAACTGGTATGTGGCGCTTGCCGTCAGGGACTTCCTTCCCCCGGCGGGCCTGATCCAACGGAGTCGTCATGCGCAGCAACACCTTCGCAACCCCGTGCGCCCTGTGCCTCGTCATGCTTCTGGCCGCCGCCCAGGCCATGGGCGCATCCAAACACTTCCACGTTTCTTTTGAACACTTCAACGATTACGCCGGCAAGGCCGCCGAACTCTACTTCAGGACCGAGCATCCCGGCGAAAAAAACATCCTGTCCCACCTGACGGCCATCTGCGCCATCTACGCCGAAAAAGCCTACGTGGTCATGAACATGACCGACATCCAGGAACACATGGGAGCCAAGCGGGACCGGGTGTACGTCGCCGAACGCCTGCGCGAGGTCAAACGGATGCTCCAGGCCAGCCTGCCCCAGGACATCAAGCTTTTGTCCGATCTGGTGGAAAACCAGGAAAATGAGGAAGTCCTCGCCATTGGCACGCTGATCATCAACGAGATGCGGGTCTTCGAGCGCAATACCGACAACCTGTAGGCCGCGGAACCAGGGGCTGTTCATGCCTCCGGCGGCCGGGGGGAATCATTCCCCCCGGACCCCCTGGATAAAGGGGGTAAACGGTGGGAAGGGACGGCGGATGGGCGCGCAAGCCCGGTGAAGACGGGCAGGATGGACGCCAGAGCCGTGAATGCCTCCGGCCCTTTCCCTGCCTTTCCGTCCGGGAGGGTCCGGGAGGGGATGATCCCCTCCCGGCCGCCGGAGGCAGCCTTTCGTTCCCCTTCGCGCCAACCGCAATGGGGAACAGGCCCTAGCGCGACACGCCGACCGCGACGCCCAGCCGGCGCGGGTCCGGCGCGCCCGAGAGGGCCTGGGGCACGACGGTCCGGGACGGGACGAGAAAGATCGTCCTGGCCCGCCCGTCGCCAAGATCCGGCAACTCGTAGCGGCGCGTGGCCGGAGCGCCGCCAAGGGCCACCACGTCCAGGGGGCCCTGGTCGGTGAAAAGAGCCGCAACGCCCGGCGCCGCCGCCAGCAGCGTCAGCGTCGCCCCGCCCGGCGGCAGCACGATGGCGGCGTCGCCCACGCTCCAGCGCAGGACCTCGCCGCCGATGGTCTCGGGCGGATAAAACCCCTCAAAAACGACCGCCTCGCTCCCCGGCCGCCAGCCGGGGAGCCCCAGCCGCGCCGCCGTGCCGGCCAGCCCGACGTCGGCCGCATAGGACAGCGTGCCCGCCACGGCCAGGAGACAGGCCGCCCCCGCGGCCATGCGCCGGCCGCGCCCGCCCCGGCCGCCCCCCTCCCCTTCCAGGGCCATGGCCCTGGCCAGCGGCAGAAAGAGCAGGAACAGCACCGGCGGCACGTAAAACATCTCCTGAAAAAAGGCATAGACGTGAAAGGCCGCCAGGGACAGCAGCCAGGCCGCGTCCGGCAGGCTGGCGACATCCCTGGCCCGCCGCCACAGCACCCAGCCCGCCCGGCCGGCCATGGCCAGCCACAGGCCCAGCCCGGCCAGCCCCAGGCCGGAAAGGAGCTGGATATACATGTTGTGCGAGGTTTCAAACACCTCGGCCGCCGGATCGCCGTACCGGCCAAGCCATGTCCCGGACGCGGCCAGCAGCACGGGATAGTGGCGGGCATAGGTCTCAAAGCCCATGCCGAACACCGGCCGCTCGGCCGCGATGCAAAGGCCCGAGCGGAACAGCGTCGGACGCGGCGAATCCGTGAAATTGCCCACCCGCTCCCTGAGCAGGGCGTTGATGGGCCGGCTGATGGCCGAAAGCTCCTTGCCGGAAGCCCAGAAGGCCAGCCCGACCACAAGCAGGCCGGCCACGGCCAGGGTCGGCAGATGGCCGTAGGGACGGCGGAACCGGGCCAGGGGCCCCGGCCGGAAATAGAGCCAGGCCGCCGCGCCGAACGTCAGGCTGCCGGCGATCCAGCCGGCCCGGGCCAGGGTCAGCACCAGGGCCGCCCCGCAAAGGGCCAGTCCGAAAGCGGCATACCCCCGGCTGGCCAGCCGCTGCCGGGCCAGGGGCACAAGCAGAAGCGGCGCGGCCACGGCCACGTATTCGGCAAACCAGCCCGGATTGGCGAAAAGCGAGGTGAAGCGGTAGTGCAGCAGGTAGTGGTCGCCCCGGAAATGCTCCATGAGCCCGAAGACGACGGCTGTCAGCAGCCCCCCGGCCACGCCCTGCCCCACCAGGGAAAACCGGTCCGGCGCGTCGCACCGGGCCAGCTCCCGGGCCAGCACGGCGAAAACGGCCAGCCGGGCCGCCGAGGCCAGGGCATAGGCCGGGGCGTCGGCCGGCGAAAAGGCCATGGCGCCAAAAAAGCCCGTGGGGCCAAAGAGCAGCAGTTCCTGCCACAGCCGGCCCCAGGGCAAAAGCAGCGTGGAGGCGGCGGCCAGACAGACCAGGGCGGCCAGGAGCAGACCGGTCAGCCCGGTCCCGGGGCCGGCCCCGGACCGGACCCGGCCGAGATTGCGCCAGCCAAGGGCCAGCGCGGCGGCGTCGACGACAAGGCCGAAGACCACGGCCGGATACAGGTAGGACTGGAAGCCAAACAGAAACAGCGTGAACCCGAGCAGGAACAGCCCGGCCGCCAGCCCCCGGCGCGAAAAGGCCATGGCCGCGCCGCCGGCGGCGACAAGGGCCGCCAGCCCCAGGGCCGGGCTGCCCGAGCGGGCCAGGGTCGCGGCGGAAAGCAGGAAGTGCCCGGCCGCAAGGAGCAGCCCCAGGCCCCCTCCCACCCGGGCGGACAGGCCGCCCATTCCGGAAAACGCCGCCATCGGTCCGCCGCCTACTTCGGGCACAGGGCGCCCTGCGCGGTCAGGACGATGTCGTCGCCGTCCCCGGCCAGCCCGTTCTGGCCGGCCGAGGCGAATTCGTCGGCCGCGCAGGGCAGGTCAGGACTTTCGCCCTCGTTTTCGTTGAGCAGATACGGCGCGCCCCAGGGATCGCGGGCCAGCCGGGCCGTTTTTTCGGCCGAAACGCCGGCCGCCTGCCCGATGCGGGCCAGGGCGGCGTCCCATTTCCTGACGCAGACGTCGCCGGCCGGGGCCAGCCGCAGATCGCGCCCGTCGCAGCCGCAGCGCGTGCAGTTCTCGCCGGTTATGGCCAAAAGGGGCCTGCCCGCGGCCTTTTTGGCCCGGCCGGCCAGATCGGCCAGATCGGCCAGGGCGGCGGCGGCCTCGGCGCGCTGGCGCTCCAGGGCCACGGCCGCGGCGAACTCCCGGCGTTTTCTGGCCATGGCGTCGCCGCCGACAATGGCCAGGGCCAGGACCACGACGCCAAGGACCAGCAGCGCCCGGGCCCGGAACAGCGCCCGGGCCGCGAACCGGTCCCCGGGCGTGCGCCAGTCCGTCAAAAGCCGCCGGGCCAGGACCGCGCCCAGGCCGGCCAGCCGCATTTCGGCCAGACGGGCAAAGGCGGCCAGGGCGTCCGGGCCGGGCATGGGGCCCAGGCCGGCCAGCTCCGCCACGGCCCGGTCCCGGTCGGGCGCGTCGAGACAGACGGCCAGGGCGTCCAGGTCCTCGGCCAGAAGTCCGGCCACCAGGGCGGCGTCGCGGCTGTCGGCCGCGGCCAGCAGGGCGTACAGGCCGTCCAGCCGGGCCGTGGCCCGGGCCGAAAGCTCCCGGGCCCGCGTCCGTGCCCGGAGCATGGCGGCATCAGCCGCCCTGGGCGTGGGCCGCTTCTCGCCGGGCATGAAAAAAGCCAGAAAATCCACGCGTTGAAATTCCTTTCAAGGGGAGCGCCGCAACACGGCAGTTGCCGGAGGGTCGGCCGGGAGCGCTCCGGCCGGTCCGTCCCGGCGGCCTATTCCGTTCCGGCGGCCGGCTTGGGCGCGGCCCGCCTGGGCAGGGGTTTTTCGGGAAAGACCACGGTCATGGCGTCCACGGCCTCGCCCCGGGCCTTGGCCGGACCCAGCCGGGCCGCCAGCACATGGCCGCCCCGGGTCCGGTCGTTCGTCAGGAAATGGAAATGCCAGCCCGGCGGCGACAGGGCCGGCGCGCCGGGAGGCGTGTAAAACCCGACCAGGGTCCCCTGGACGTGCTCCATGGGAAACAGCGCCTGCCCCTCGATGGCCGTGGCCAGGGGCGGCCAGGGCGCTTTCTGGGCCGCCACGCTGCGGGCCGTGAGACTGGCAAAAGCCCCGTCCACCCGCACGGCGTAAAATCGGGAAGAATCGGGCAGGCGCGAGGCCAGGACCCGCGTCAGCTCCGGCAGCGACAGCCCGTCCACCCGGCCAAAATCAAGGGAACCTTTGAAAAAGACCACCTGGGCAAAAGGCGTCTCCGCGGCCGGGGCGATCCGGTGCACGGTCCCGTCGTGGCGGACCTGATGGAACACGCCGTCCAGGGCGACCATCTCGCCGTCCAGCCCGGCCAGGGTGCCCAGGCCGAAATCGCCGTGGCGGGCCAGCTCGGCAAAGCTGACGCGGCCGTCGTACACGCCAAGCGTCAGGGCCTCGATGGTGGCGGCCTGGTACAGCGCGGCGGCAAAGGGCCGGGGAGCGGCAACGACAACAAGCGCAACGGCCAACACCGCCGCGCGTGCCAAAAGCGCGCATCGTCTCATGGAACCTCCTCGGATCAGGCAGCGTCGGAAGGCAGGCCGACTTCGTCGGGATCGGGCTCGCCGGCCAGAAAGCGGCGCACCATGGGATCGTTGCAGGCGGCGATCTCCCCGGGCGGGCCCTGCCAGACGATGCGGCCGCCGTCGAGCATGGCCACATGGCCGGCCACGGCGAAAACGTCGGGGATGTCGTGGCTCACGAGCACCGCCGTAAAGCCGAAGCGCCGCCTGGACTGGTCGATCAAGGCCAGCACCGAGGCCTTGCGGATGGGATCGAGCCCGGTGGTCGGCTCGTCGAAAAGAACCAGCCCCGGTTGTGTAACCAACGCCCTGGCCAGCGCGACCCGTTTCTGCATCCCGCCGGAAATCTGGGACGGGTACTTGGCCATGATCCCGGACAGGTCCAGGCGTTCGGCCATGGAGGCGACTTTCTCCTCCACGGTCGGCTCGGGCAGGCGTTCGGTTTCCCGAAGCGGCAAGGCGATGTTGTCAAACACCGTCATGGAGTCAAAAAGGGCCATATTCTGGAACATGTAGCTGCAGCGGCGGCGAAACGCCCGCCGGGCGGCCCGGTCCAGATCCGAAAGCGGCGTCCCCTGATAGAGGATCTCGCCGCCGTCCTGGGCCAGCAGGCCGATGATGTGCTTTAAAAGGACGCTCTTGCCTTCGCCGGACTTGCCGATGACCGCCGTCACCATGCCCTCGGGCACGACCATGTCCACGCCGCGCAGCACCGGCTGTCCCTGAAAGGCCTTGGCAAGGCCGCGAATTTCGATCATGGGCACAGGCATAGGCAGGTCCGTCCACTCGCGTTTGCGGCGCACTGTGACCGCATTCGCGGCCGATGGCAAGAACCATGGCCCGGCATGGGGATTGCACGTTTTTTTTGCAGCCGGCATTTTCCGCCGACCGTGCCGGACGGGTTGTCTCATGGCCCGATCGTGGTTAGTAACAAGCAAGGCGGACGCCCCACGCCGCCCCGGAGAATACCGCCCAATGCCTACCGCCCCGCTTATCCGCCTCGCTTCCGGCCAGGGCATTGGCCCCGGATGTCCCGCCTTCCTGGTGGCCGAGATCGGCAACAACCACCAGGGTTCCCTGGCCCTGGCCAGGGAGATGGTGCGGGCCGCCGCCGCAAGCGGCGCTTCGGCCGTCAAATTTCAGAAGCGGGACAATGCGGCGCTTTTCACCAAGGCGGGCCTGGACGCCCCCTATGCCGGGAAAAACAGCTTCGGCGACACCTACGGCCGCCACCGGGCCGCCCTGGAGCTGTCCGGCGAGGCCCTGGCCGAACTCAAGGCCCTGGCCGAATCCCTGGGGCTGACCTTTTTCGCCTCGGCCTGGGACCGGCCGAGCCTCAGGTTGCTTGGCGAACTCGGCGTCGAACTGCTGAAGATCCCGTCGGCCGACCTCGTCAACCTGCCGCTTTTGCGCCAGGCCGGGGCCATGGGCCTGCCGGTCGTCATCTCCACCGGCATGAGCGGCCTGTCCGACGTGGACGAGGCCGTGGCCGAACTGCGCCGCCACCACGACCGCATCGTCATCCTGCACTGCAACAGTTCCTACCCCTGCCCGGACGAGCAGGTGGGACTGCCGGTCATGAACATCCTGCGCCGCCGCTACGGCCTGCCGGTCGGCTATTCCGGCCACGAACGCGGCATCGGGCCGACCATCGCCTCGGTGGCCTTCGCCCCGGCCGTCATCGAACGCCATTTCACCCTGGACCGGACCCTGCCCGGCACGGACCATCAGGCCTCGCTTGCGCCTGAGGAATTCGCGGCCATGGCGCGGCTTGTGCGCGAGGCCGAGGCGGCCATGCGCGTGACGCGCAAGCAGGTGTTTGCCGGCGAGGCTGCCGCGGCCGCCAAGCTGCGCAAATCCATCGTGTTCGCCCGGGACCTGCCGGCCGGGCACGTGCTCGGGCCCGAGGATCTGACCTGCAAGTGCCCGGGCACGGGCCTGTCCCCGGTGCTGTGCGACGCCGTGTGCGGCTGCCGGCTGCTGGCCAAGGCCCGCCAGGACGACCAGCTCGCCTGGGGCATGCTGGTCGCTCCCGAAACCCCCGGGGCTGCGGACGCCGACGCCCTGCCCAAGGCCCTGTCGGGATTCTAGGCCGCGCCCGCCCCGCAATCTTCCCATGGCCACGGCCACCATCGTCATCCCCACCTTCAATCAGGTCCGCTACCTGCCGGCCTGCGTGGACCGCTGCCTGTTCCAGACCCATGCGGACCTGGAAATCATCATCGTCGACGGCGGCTCCACCGACGGCACCAAGGAGTATCTGGCCGCCCTGCCCGGACGGATCGCCGGCGAGACGGCCACGCCCGTGCGGCGCATGGACGAGGACGGACAGGTCGTGCGCCGCGAGACGGCGACCTATCCGCAAAACCGCCGCCTCGTGGTGGTCACGTTTGCCGCCGACATCGGCCCCACCCGCACCTACAACGAGGGCTTTGCCCGGGCCACGGGCGAATACGTCACCTACATCCCCGGCGACGACCTGCCCTACCCGCACATGATCGAGGAACTGGCGGCAATCCTGGACGCCACCGGGGCCGATTTCGCCTACGCCGACCAGGACGTGGTGGAGGACGACGGCCGCATCCACCGGCGCATGGCCTTTCCGGAGTTCGATTTCGAGGCCTGTCTGGCCCAGTGGTTCCACCTGGGGGTGTGCAAGCTCTACCGCCGCACGCTCCACGACACGGTGGGCCTTATGGACGAGGCCTACCAGAGCGCCAACGACTACGACCACTATCTGCGCTTCGCCATGGCCGGGGCCCGTTTCGTCCATCTGCCCCGGGTGCTCTACGGCGTTCGCCGCCACGGCCCGGTGCGCCCCACCGGCCAGCACGCCCCGGACCGCTACGCCAACCTGCTGGCCGAATCCTGCCGCTGCGCCGCCCGGGCCCGGGAATTTTTGCGCTCCGGCCCATCTGCGCCGGCCGCCCCATGATCGCGCCAACCGGCGACGCCGGCTTCAGCCGGCTCGCCCCGGACACGCCGGACGCCCACGGCGTCCTCAAAACCGCCCGGGAGCACGTCCGGGCCGGCGACCTCGCAGCCGCCCTGGCCCTGCTCGCCGGGCCGGAGTGCCGGGACACGCCCCTGGCCGGCCTGCTGCGGGCCGATCTGCTGCTTGGCCGGGGCATGGTCCACGAGGCTGAAGAGCTTGCCCTGGCCCTTGGCCGCGACCACGGCGACACGGCCCAGGGCCTGCTGTGCGCCGGGCACGCCGCCCTGGCCCGGGGCGACCGGGCAGCCGCCCGGGAACGCTTTGCCCGGGCGGCCGCCGCCGATCCCGGCCGGCTGGCCGCCCGGGTCAACGCCGCGGCCCTGGCCGCCCCGGTCCCGGCCGACACGCCGGCCGGCCTGACCGCCGCGGCCGTCACCAGCCTGCCGCCGACGGCCGGAGGCCGCCACCGCGAGGCCCTGGCCTCCCTGGCGGCGGCCGGCTTCTCGCCCCTTGTCTCGGTCAACGCGCCCCGGGAGGTCGACGGGGTGCCCCGCGCCCTCCCCGG